>ENA-UERK01000370-UERK01000370.1-human-gut-metagenome-genome-assembly--contig:-NODE-370-length-40207-cov-79.996138_pt1 | contig 40207 bp, 26 predicted proteins | sample MGYA00242957_ERZ507957 | MGnify/ENA primary metagenome ERZ507957 (study PRJEB26167, sample SAMN06115538) | human gut metagenome | host: Homo sapiens | place: China:Heilongjiang | collected 2015-11-06...
AAGAATGAAAGCTGGCTGGGACGAAAATTACCTGTCAAAACTTTTGGAGGCGAACGCATTTTGATGCGTCCGCCCTGGCAGGCTTCATTGACTTTTAGTAAAGGGCAACTCAGCTTTTGTGCAAGGGAAACTCAACTTTTGAATATGCGTCTTCATGTTTAGTGATGGCAAGCAGCGAGTTGAGACAGTCTGTCTCTACATTCGGCAAGAATCCTCCTCAATTCTTCCTCGGTATTGGCTCTAAGCATAGCGATACGCGTCTGCTTGAAGTCGGGAATACCTTTGAAGATAGGCGATGCAGCCAAGTGTCGGCGAGTATGCAGAATGCCTCTGTACTCATCTATACGGTCGATATTGATGCGCAGCTGTTCTTCCAGGATGTCAATCTTCTCATCGACGGTGAGGGGAGCAGCTCCTGTGTCATCTAAATAGTCACGCATCTCCTTGAAGATCCAAGGCCTTCCGAAAGTAGCTCTGCCCACCATGACAGCATCCACACCATAACGCTCGAAGGCAAGTTGAGCTTCTTCGGGTGTCGTGATGTCGCCATTGCCGATAATCGGAATATGGATGCGTGGATTGTTCTTCACCTCACCTATCAGTCGCCAGTCGGCCTCTCCCGTATACATCTGACTTCTTGTTCTTCCGTGTATGGTGAGCGCCTGAATGCCGCAGTCCTGCAGCTGTTCAGCCAATTCGGTAATCACAAGGTTGTCACTGTCCCATCCCAGTCGGGTCTTCACTGTCACGGGCACATTGACAGCCTTCACCACGTTACGCGTAATATCGAGCAACAGCGGTATGTTTCTCAGCATACCAGCTCCAGCTCCCTTTCCAGCCACCTTCTTCACAGGACATCCAAAGTTGATGTCTATCACATCGGGCTTCGCCTGTTCCACAATCTTGGCAGCCTCCACCATGTCTTCTGTCGTTCTGCCATAAATCTGAATACCGACAGGACGTTCCTCGTCGCTGATGGTCAGCTTGTTGACAGTCGACTTGATAGATCGTACCAAGGCCTCAGCCGATACAAACTCCGTATACACCATAGCCGCTCCGTATCGCTTGCAGAGCATACGGAAGCCTATATCGGTCACGTCTTCCATCGGAGCGAGGAAGAGCGGTTTGTTTCCAAATTCTATATTTCCTATTTTCATATTTCCTGAATTCAAGTATTACCAGCAGCAGAAGGATCAGCACTTTTTTCAAATACCTCTTTCAAAAACCCTTTAAAGAGAGCATTCCCTGCTTGCGGCTGCAAAGGTACTACTTTTTTTCGAAAAATCACTATTTCAGCAGATGATACATTCCTCCTGCCAAGGTCTTTACGATGCCTTTCATCTCTAAAGAGAAGAGATGGGCTGTGAGCCTTCCTATCTCTATCCCCGACTGAATGCTGATGAGGTTTATCTGCAGGTCGTTGTTCTTTTCCAACACATTGACAATGGCTTGCTCCTCTGCCGAGAGGTCAGGAAAGAGCGTCCGCTCTATGCCTTGCCGCTTGGCTTTCATCAGTTTGGCATCGTCCTGCCACCTCATGTCTTTCACAAAGTCTTCTGCCGACGTGATGAGTGTAGCGCCATTGCTGCGTATCAGGTTGTTGCATCCCTCGCTGTACACATCGCCTACGCGTCCAGGAAAGGCAAAGACATCGCGGTTGTAAGCCTGAGATATTTCGGTGGTGATCAGTCCTCCACCCTTGGCGGCACTCTCCACGAGGATACAGGCATCCGACATGCCCGCCACAATACGGTTGCGCCTTACAAAGTTGATTTTATCAGCATTGGTCTGGGTAAGAAACTCCGTGAGCAGTCCGCCCTGACTCAACATTTTCACAGCCGTAGCACGATGGCTCGAAGGATAAAGGTTGTCCAGACCATGAGCCAACACACCCACTGTCTCATATCCATTGTTCAGAGCTTGCTGATGGGCATGAATGTCGACGCCATAAGCCAAGCCACTCACAACAAGGACTTGCGGGCATAGCTGCCTCAAGTCTGAAACAAATCGCCTGATGACATCTTCGCCATAAATCGTACAATGGCGTGTTCCCACGATATTGATGACCCGTTTCTGGTTCAGGTCTGCCGATCCTTTATAAAAGAGCATCAGCGGTGCATCATCGCAGTCGCGCAGTCTTTGCGGGTATCGTTCGTCGCTCATACAGAGCGGAATAATGCCATATTTCAGGTCATATTCCAGCTCCACCTCAGCCCTGCGCCTTGCCTCGTCACAGTTTTTCAGCGTTTCCACGAGTTTAGGCGTGGCATCAGGCAGAATGTCTCTGATATGGTCTTTGTTCTCTAATATGGTTGTCGCCGAACCCGTTCTTCTATAGAGTTCGAGTATTCCTGCCAGGCTGAAGTAGTTCAGTCGTGTCAGGGTGATAGTATTGAGTATTTCTTGCTGGTCCACGGAGATTGAGTATTGAGCGTTGGTTTGTTGGAAAATGAATGTTGAGTTGAGAGAGATGCGACAAAGCAGGATGCTTAGAGTTTCAGATATTCGTATCCGAAACGACAGCGCAGACATTCCTTCTTGTCGCAGTATTCCTTCTTTAGCTGGATGAGCGCCTGCGAGTCGCCGGCATTATCCACCACGAGTCCACACTGTTGCCAGAGTCGGATGATGTAGTTGTTCTCGGGTCGTAACTGTTCCAGAAAGTCGAAAGCTCTGTCGCAATATTTCTCCTCGCCCCTATGTCTGCCATAGGCAAATAGAATGGGAACCACGGTGTTGATACACAACAGGTTGAGCGAGAATGGAGACAGGTTTTTATCGTTTCTCACACTGGTGCTTCCAAAGGTGTAATGCGTTTCCCAATAAGGCGTCACAGCCGTGGCAAGCACTTTCTTGGCATCCTCTACCGAAGCGGCCTCTACGAGTTGGCTCAGTCCTGCCTTGCGCTGATAGTACAGATGTGCCAGTTGCGAGATTCGGATATGCGGGAAGTTTTGCGGTCTGAGTCGCAGAAACCTCCACTGCCTGTAGTCCATCGGGGTCAGGTTGAACTTATGAGCCAAGTATTTGTATTCATTCCTCAGTTTGGCAAAGTATCCGTCGTTCAGAGCATCTTTCTGGTATCTTTCCGGTATGGTGTTCAGTTCCAGCAGTCCTGCCTGCCCCATGAAGATGGCCTCAATCTGGAGAATGTCGTCACGGTGATGTCCCACGGCCTGCAAAGGTATATGGAAAGCCCATTCCTCAAAGGCTTCGCCATTGACACCAAAGCCGAAGTTGCGTGCCAGGGTCACGAAATAAGCATTCTCCCAGTCACCATTGCATCTTCTTACCCGATCCTCTATGGCATTGGTTTTCTGCTCTAAGCGTTCGGTCTGCAGGGCATTCATCCATGCATGCACGGTAAGACTCGTCAGCGAGGGGATGATCTGATAGCAAGGTGGATACTGGTCTACCGACAACAGTTCTCTGTAGTTCTTCATCACCTTGTCGGGAATATCCAATGCCATCTGCGTCAAAGCCTCTCCCTTACTGTTTTTCGCCTCTGTGTCCACACATCCGCACACATGCAGAACCACATTGTCGTACCGCTCGTCTTTGTCGTGTCTATGCACATACCAGTCGCTCGCCTTGTCGTGTATTTCCACGTTTCCCACCCATAGGGTTCCGTCTATCTTCACCTTGGCATTGAAGAAGTCGGGGCCTGCATTGCGATTGTGCAGTCCCGGGTCAATCACCTCTACCGGCTTTCCCGATGTCGTGCAGAGAGCGGTGAGCGGAAAGAGCTTATGTTTCCAAACATAGTGCAGTAGCTGTTCCATATCGTTATCGGTTTTAAGTTTTTATTGTTAAGGAGTCAGGGGGCAGCGGTATGTTTCTCAGGCAAAGTATTTCTCGAAAGCCCTGTCGTAGTCTTCGCTGTTGCCCAACTTGCCCTGTATGAGACACACTAACTCAACGGTAGCTTTCAGACACAGACGTTCGTCGGAGGCACGATAGATGTCCTGATGGAACACATATCTCACTCCCTGCTTCTCCAACCACAGTCTCGAGTAGAACTCATCGTCACACTGCAGCGGTGTCTTGTATTGCAGATTCATCCTCGCCACGACTGCATCCACTCCCTTGCGGTGCATCTCGGCAAAGCTCAGTCCACATTTCTGCAGAAAGAGGTGCCGGGTGTGCTCCATATAGTGCAGGTAGTTGGCATTGTTGACGATTCCCTCTATGTCGCACTCATAGTCGCGCACTTCCATCTTGGTCTCAAATACGTATTTCATAATCTTTATGTTGCTTATTTTGGTCCTAAAAATCCTCTTTTTGAAGGCTTTATCTCTAAATCACTGCAAAAATAACCAAATTTTTCTATTAATTGTCACTATTAAGGACGTATTTTCAATATTTTTGATTATTTTTGCCGAAAGGTTCGCGCACGAACGTGCGTGAAAGCATAAAACAGATAGAAACAAAACAAGAAATAAACGATGAAAATAGCTTTGATTGGCTACGGCAAGATGGGTCACATGATCGAAGATATTGCCCTGCAGCGTGGCCACGAAATCGTATGTAAGATTGACGTGAATAACCCTGAAGATATCGACAGCCCCGAGTTCTGCTCGGCAGATGTCGCCATCGAGTTTACCAACCCTACAGCTGCCTATGGCAACTATCTCAAGGCCTTCGCCCACAATGTCAAGGTGGTGAGCGGCTCCACAGGATGGATGAAAGACCACAAGGCTGAAGTCGAGGCTTTGTGTGCCGATGGCAAGCAGACTCTCTTTTGGGCTTCCAACTTCAGCATCGGTGTTGCCATCTTCCAGGCTGTCAACCGCTACTTGGCCAAAATCATGAATCAGTTCCCACAGTACAATGTCTGCATGCAGGAAACCCACCATGTACATAAGCTCGATGCCCCAAGCGGAACAGCCATCACCCTTGCCGAAGAGATTATTGACAATCTGGACCGCAAAAAAGACTGGAAGCGTGGTGTCACCTACTGGACCAACGACGGTCATCAGGACGAGGGCGACCAGAACATTACCTCTGACGACTTGGTCATCAACTGCGTTCGCGACGGCGAGGTGCCAGGCATCCATGCCGTGATGTATGACTCTGAGGCAGACATGATCACCATTGAGCACAGCGCCCACTCACGCAAGGGCTTCGCTCTCGGTGCAGTCCTGGCAGCTGAGTTCACTGCCACCCACAGTGGCCTGCTCACTACTTCCGACCTCTTTAAGTTCTAATTCCCCATCAAACAATTCTATCAAGTTAATGATCGACAAACAGAAACAAAAACTCAATATGAAGGTGCAGTGGACCAAGTTCGCTATCGTGCTGGTCCTCTATCTTGCCTTCCTGCTCTGGGTACAGAGTTGGCTCGGCCTTGTTGTCGTGCCCTTTATCTACGATGTCTATATCACCAAAAAGATACACTGGCAGTGGTGGAAAGATTCCGAGGGTCCCGTACGCTTTATCATGAGCTGGGTTGACGCACTCGTCTTTGCCCTTGTAGCCGTCTACTTCATCAATCTCTTCTTCTTCCAGAACTACGTCATCCCTTCTTCTTCGTTGGAGAAGAGCCTTCTCACGGGCGACTACCTCTTCGTAAGCAAGGTAAGCTATGGCCCACGTATTCCACAGACCCCACTCACCATGCCCCTTACCCAGCACACCATGCCGCTGGTCAACGTGAAAAGCTACGTAGAGTGGCCTCACTGGGACTATCGCCGTGTCAAGGGCTTGGGAAATGTAAAACTCAACGACATCGTGGTATTCAACTTTCCTGCCGGCGACACCCTCGTCAACGAGGAGCGCTATCAGGCATGCGACTACTATCACGATCTCGTCTATCCTTTCGGAGAACAGATTCTGGAGCAGAACGGCCTGGCTAAGGACGTGGCTCACCTCACTCCTCTGCAGCGTTATCGCTACTTCGAGCAGGTGTACGCCACAGGACGCCACTACATCGAGAGTATGCCTGGCGAGTATGGCGACATCATCAGCCGTCCTACAGACCGTCGCGAGAACTACGTGAAGCGTTGCGTCGGACTGCCCGGACAGACCCTCCAGATTAAGAACCGTATCGTTTATCTCAACGGACGTCCCAACAAGGAACCCGACAACGTGCAGTACACTTATAAGATGAAACTTCGTGGCGAGTTCCCCGTCGACCTGGCCGACGAGTTAGGCATCACCAACGAAGACCTGCTCACCTACAACCAGAGTGGCGTCATTCCGCTTACCCGCAAGGCTTACCTGGCTCTCAAGGCCAACAAGAACCTCGTGGCAAGCATCAGCATCAATACCGATGCCACTTACGGCGACTTATACCCTATCAATGCCAATACAGGCTGGACACGCGACAACTATGGTCCTATCTGGATTCCACAGAAGGGTAAAACCATCGCCCTGAACCTCGACAACCTGCCCATCTACGAACGATGCATCAAGGTTTACGAGGGCAACGACCTGAAAGTGGACAATGCAGGCCGCATCCTTATCAACGGCAAGGTAGCCAAGAGCTACACATTCCGTCTCGACTACTACTGGATGATGGGCGACAACCGTCACAACTCAGCCGACTCCCGCTACTGGGGTTTCGTGCCAGAAGACCATATTGTGGGTAAACCTATCTTTATATGGTGGAGCCACAGCCCTGACCATCCTGGCTTCTCGGGCATACGCTGGAGTCGCCTCTTCAAATTTGTCGACAACATCAAGTAACTCCTAACCATTTAGTGAAAGTAGCCGTCAAATACCTCATCACGTTAGTGCTGGCACTGCTCCTTGTATGGGCAGTCCACACCTACGTCCTCACTATCTTCTCGGTTCCACAAGGCGGGCTTCCGCCCTACCTTAAGTCTGGTTCCCGAGTGATAGTGAACAGGGTATATTGCGACAGCTTCAAGCGTGGCGACCTCGTAGTCTTCACCGATACGATAGCACGTCGTGGTGCCTCTGTCACCGAAGCCCACTTCATTGGCCGCATAGAACGACTGCCTGGCGACACCATTACCCTCGACACGGTGCGCTACGTCATTCCTGCCATTTGCTGTCGCCGTTGTGGCTGTCCCGACTGCCGCTTCTACCTTGTACGCACGCAGCGAGGCCCGCAAATCGTTCATAAGCACCAGATGATAGGTAAAGCCCACTTGATATTTAAGTGAAAACAACATGCTTTCCATTCTTTCTTCCACCTATTTCGGTCCTGTGCAGTGGTATCAGAAACTACAGCGCAGCGAGGCGTGCCTCATAGAGCAGCACGAGAACTTCGTCAAGCAGACCTACCGCAACCGCATGATCATTGCCACAGCCAATGGTCCGCAAGCTCTCACCATACCTACTACACATGGCACTTCCCTGTCAATCAAAGACATTCGCATATCCGATCATGCCAACTGGCGCCATGTACACTGGAACGCCCTTGCCTCAGCCTATGGCGAGAGTCCATTCTTTCCTTACTACCAGGACGACTTGCGTCCTTTCTTTGAGAAGAAATACGAGTTTCTCTTTGATTTCAACATGGAGATAACCCACAAGATGATTGAGTTGCTCGACATCCGTCCCCATCTCTCGCTCACAGACCATTATCTGCAGGGCGACGAACTGAAGGACTTCTGCGACTATCGTGAGTCAATACGACCCAAACACCCCCTTCCTGATGCCGACTTCGTTCCGCACCGCTACTATCAGGTCTATGAACACAAGCTGGGTTTCCTGCCCAACATGAGTATTCTCGACCTCCTCTTCAACGAGGGAAACGAGTCTATTCTACATCTTATATAATAAAACTTACACAAATGTGGAAGTTAGAGGAATTATTATTTCCTCCAAAATTCCATCGATGAAAGTTCTGCATAAAAAAATCCGTAATCTGTTGTACTCAAGATTACGGATTTACTATTTTACAAAATAACCATTCCTGATTATTCTATACTCAATATCTAAAAAGGCGACAGGATGACTTACTCACCTTTCAGCAATCGCTCACCCATGGCCTTGCCCAATGCCTCGCATTGCGCCTTCACCTCGGGAGTAATGGCCTGTTTCATATCTACAGGCTCGCCTACAGCCTCGAAATGCAAACGTGTGTCGTTCCACTCCTGTATCTTCGCCACAGCCTTGCTGGCCCAGCAATACGAACCATACCAGCCGAGCAGATGTTTTTTGATGTCCTTGTTGGCCAACTCAGAGAGAAGAACCTCCATCTCATGATACAAGCCTGCATTATAAGTAGGAGCACCTACTATCAGACCTCTGTAGCGGAACACATCACGCAGGATGTAGCTATGGTGGGTCTTAGAGATGTTATACATTACGATGTTCTTCACACCAGCCTGGCTCGCAGCACGCGCGATAATCTCTGCCATACGCTCTGTGTTGCCGTACATCGTACCATAGCAGATCACCAGTCCTGGCTCTGTCTCGTATTTCGACATCTTGTCGTACATATCCATCACCTTCGCAATATGCTCGTGCCAGACAGGGCCATGGGTCGAACAGATAAAGTCTAATTCCACACCTGCCAACTTCTTCAGCGCATTCTGTACAGGCACACCATACTTGCCCACAATGTTAGAGTAGTAGCGCACCATCTCCAACCAGAATCCCTCACAGTTGATCTCCTCGTCTATCACACCGCCATTCAGCGCTCCGAAGCAGCCGAAAGCATCGCCCGAGAAGAGCACCTTGTTGGCAGCATCCAATGTCACCATTGTCTCTGGCCAGTGCACCATCGGAATAAGCACGAAACTCAACTCATGGTTACCTGTGCTCAACGTCTCACCATTCTTTACTTCCACCACATCATCGGTCACGCCATAGAATCCCTCCAGCATACCTAAGGTCTTCTTGTTGCCTACTATCTTGATGTTGGGATAATACTTCTTGATGAGAGCTATCGAACCGCTGTGGTCTGGCTCCATGTGATTGATGACCAGATAGTCAATCTCCCTCTCACCAATCACTTCCTTGATATTCTCCAGAAACTGAGTGAAGAAATCCACCTCCACAGTGTCGACAAGCGTCACTTTCTCGTCTACAATCACATACGAGTTATAGCTCACACCATTGGGCAGAGGCCACAGCCCCTCAAAACGATGCTTGTTTCTATCGTTTACACCCACGTAATAAATCCCGTTCTTAATTTCTGTTACCATAACTGTTAATTTTGATTTTTGAGCACAAAGATAAAGAATAACCCAAAGAAAGCAAAACGAATTCGCTATTATTAAGCAATTTTTCACTACCTTTGCAGCCATGAATTACAATACACATACTCTCTCCAACGGGCTTCGCATCATTCATCTGCCCTCTACGAGTCCCGTCGTCTACTGTGGCTATCAGATTCAGGCAGGCTCACGTGACGAGCTGCCAGGCGAGGAAGGCCTTGCCCATTTCTGCGAGCACACCACCTTCAAAGGTACCAGCCGTCGCCGGGCATGGCACATTCTCAACAGCCTCGAAAGCGTAGGAGGCGACCTGCAGGCTTACACCACCAAGGAGTCTACCGTCTACTATGCCGCCATCCTTCACGACCATACAGCACGGGCCGTTGACCTCCTTACCGACATCGTCTTCCACTCCACCTATCCCCAGGCAGAGCTTGACAAGGAGGTAGAAGTCATTTGCGACGAGATAGAAAGCTACAACGACACCCCCTCCGAACTCATCTACGACGAATTCGAGAACCACCTCTTCAAGGGTCATCCTTTAGGTCATAGCATCCTCGGAACAGCAGAGGGCGTACGAAGTTTCACACAAGCTGATGCTCAGCGCTTCGCCCATCGTCATTATCGTCCAGACAATGCTATCTTCTTCGCCTATGGTGACATTTCCTTTTCCCGCCTTGTACGCCTCTTGGAAAAGACCCAAGTGGGACTGTCCGCAGCCTCTGCTATCCAGCGCCCCCAGTCTGCAGAATTGCCTCATCACGACTTTCTGCAGGAGCCACATACTATCATCATCCCCAAACACACCCATCAGGCACACGTCATGACGGGCACTCAGGCTTGCAATGTCCATGACGCACGCCGTATGCCTCTCTATCTTCTCAACAACATCCTTGGAGGTCCTGGCATGAATGCCAAACTCAACCTCGCCCTTCGCGAGCATCACGGCCTCGTCTATACCGTAGAGAGCAACCTGACCACCTACAGCGACCTGGGCTACTGGAGCATCTATTACGGATGCGACGTCCACGACATCGAACGTTGCCGCCGACTCGTACACCGCGAGTTGCAACATTTCATCGACCGTTCTCTCAGCCCTTCGCAGCTAAGAGCTGCCAAAAAGCAGATTAAGGGACAGATAGGAGTGGCTTGCGACAACCGTGAGAACTTCGCCCTCGACTTCGGCAAGAGCTACCTCCATTATGGCTGGCTCAAGAACATCCAGCATCTCTACGAGCAGATAGACGAAATCACCTCGCAGCAGATACAGGAAGTCGCCCAGGAATATTTCGCCGACGAACGTCTCTTCACCCTCATCTTTCAATAATGCCGTGAGGTAGAGATTACCAAAAAAACACGCACCAACTGGGAAAAGGAATCTGCCCAACTGGAAAAAAAATTTTTTCCAACTGGGAAATTATTTTTTCACAGTTAAGTCCTATTAGGCAATGAATATTTATACAGAAGGATTATGACTGCAATTTTAGCCCTTTCCAATATAGAAAAAGGCTAAAATTCAGTACTTTTACATGCAAGTTCTGTCGCTAAGGCGACTACTTCTTCTTAGGACGGCGGCGTGCCCAGCCTTCTTCCTCGAAGTTGGGTTCCTCGCCCTTGAACTTAACGTTGTCGTTGTGCTGGAAGAACTGACGCCAGTCGCCCGTCTCCTCTTCTCTGCGAGGCTTGCGGCTACGACTCTCTGCACGACTGCCTTTCCCCTTGCCTCTGCTCTCGCTGCCCTTGCCTCCCTTGCGGCTCTCACGACTCTCGCTACGACTGCCACGGGCACTACGTCCATGACCCTCTTCGTCGGCATCGTTGCAACGAACGGTGCGGCCCTTGTACTCTGTGCCGTTGAGAGCTTTCATCACACGCTTAGCATCCTCCTCGGGAACCTCGATGTAGGCAAACTTAGAGAGCAAGTCAATGTGTCCCACCTCCTGACGACCCTTCACATGCTTGTTGAGATACTGCATGATCTCGCCAGGATAGAAGCCGTCCGCCTTGCCCAGGTTGATGAAGAGACGCTTGTATCCAGCCTCTGCCTCGTGCTTGCGGCGACCGTTAGACACCTTTCCACGACCCTCTGAGCCTCTACCCTCACCACGAGAGCCACGAGAGCCCTTGCCGGTTTCGGGCTTGACTATCTCAGGAGCGTTCTTATAATAGTCGAGGAACTTACCAAAGGTGATGGTAACCATCTTCTTGATGATGTCTTCCTTGTCGATGTAGTCGAACTGGCGGTTGATCTCTGCCATATAAGGCTCTATCTGATCCTCGTCAACATCGGTCTTCATGATGTCGTCCATAGTCTTGAAGAGCTGTTTCTTACAAATCTCCTCGGGAGTAGGAAGGGTGCCGTCAATAAAATCTTTGCCTATCTGTTTCTCAATCTGTCTCACCTTAAACTTCTCGCGGGTGTGGATGATAGAGATCGAGGTACCCTTCTTTCCGGCACGACCTGTTCGTCCACTACGATGGGTGTAGCTGGCAACATCGTCGGGGAGTCCATAGTTGATGACGTGAGTAAGGTCGTCGACATCAAGTCCTCGGGCAGCAACATCGGTGGCCACAAGGAACTGCACATTGTGATTACGGAACTTCTGCATGGTGAGGTCGCGCTGCTGCTGACTCAAGTCACCATGAAGAGCCTCTGCATTATAACCATCGCGGATGAGTTTGTCGGCAATATCCTGTGTCTCCAACTTGGTGCGACAGAAGATAATGGCGAAGATGCGGGGATAAAAGTCTACGACACGTTTCAGGGCAAGATACTTGTCCTTGGCGTTCACCAGATAACAGATGTGATTGACGTGCTCGGCACCCTCGTTGCGTGAGCCTACAACTATCTCCTTATGGTCGTGGAGATAGTGGAGCGCTATCTTCTCTATCTCCTTGCTCATAGTAGCAGAGAAGAGAAGTGTATTTCTATCCGCCGGTACATTCTCGAAGATGGCGTTGATGCTCTCGGAGAAGCCCATATTGAGCATCTCGTCAGCCTCATCCAATACAACATTGTTCACATGCTCCAACTGAGCCACGCCACGATTGATGAGGTCGAGAAGACGACCAGGTGTGGCTACGATGATCTGTACACCATGCTTGAGGGTGCGTATCTGACTGCCTATATCGGTTCCGCCATAGACTGCAGCAATGTGGAGTCCGTCAATGTACTTGGCGAAACTGTTGAGGTCATCGGCTATCTGGAGACAAAGCTCACGGGTAGGACTCAGGATAATGGCCTGTGTCTGCTTGTTCTGAGCATCGGTCTTCTGAATGACAGGAATGCCATAGGATGCAGTCTTACCAGTTCCTGTCTGCGCCAACGCGATGACATCGTTTTTGTTGCCTAAGAGATAGGGGATTACTTCTTCTTGTACGGGCATTGGATTCTCGAATCCAAGCTCCTCAATAGCGCGGCGAATGTCCTCGCTGACGCCTAATTCTAAAAATGTTTTCAAATCTTTTTTACCTTATTAATGTATTCAATGCAGAAGGCTGAATTCACCCTCCCAGCCATTAATAGGGTGCAATATCCTTCCGAAAACGCTTGCGACAAGGCTGTCCTGTCCTACGCTAAAAGGCGACAGGCTGCCTGATACTTGTCTAAATTCGGGTGCAAAGTTAGTAAAAAGTTCTTGATAATCAAAAAGTTTTCGTACTTTTGCACACAAAATAGACTTTTTATACATTCAAGATGATGATGGATTTATCAGTTCTTTTGCCTTCGTGCCTACGACGGAGGGTTCTGCTGGGACTTGTTTGCTGGTGCTGTTGCAACTCTGTGCTGTGGGCGCAGGATTCTGCCATGGTGTCGGTGGACTCGTTGAAAACAACGGAAACAGTACAGACCGACTCTATTGTAGCCACAACAAGACCATTGCCCGCCCCCATGATGACGGCAGACTGCAAACCCGTGCTGCGACCGAAGGACATACTGGTACCTGTAGTCATAACAGGACTGGCTGCGCTGTATGTTCAAAACCATGGTTGGTTTGCGCAACAGAAGCGCGAGGTTCAGAAAGGGCTGTCGGCTGAGGGAAGGCATCATCTGAGGGCTGACGAAGTATTGCAGTTTGCACCCATGGCGACGGTCTGGGGCTTGAGGTTAGCAGGCGTAAAAGGGAAAAACGAACCTAAAGAACGTCTGGGCATCATAGCGCTGTCGTACGCTTCATTGGGACTCATTACGTTCGGCATGAAGGCGGCTGTAAACGAGGAAAGACCCGACGGCAGAGACTGCAGGTCATTTCCATCGGGTCATACGGCGAGGGCATTCATGGGTGCAGAGATGCTGTATCAAGAATATAAGGACGTGTCGCCATGGATAGGATATTCGGGCTACGCCATGGCTGCGCTGACAGGCTATCTGCGAGTCTACAACAACCGGCATTATCTGAACGATGTCGTGGCGGGAGCCTGCATCGGAATTCTGTGTACCAAATTGGGATATTGGCTGCAACCGAAATTGTTTAAGAAGAAAAAGAAGGCTTTCAAATTTCAATATTAAGAAATTTGAAAGCCTTCTTCGCTTCATCCGAAAAAACTTCGACCTGTTCAGTTGGAACGCCATGTAAGGCAAAAACTCCTAACCCAGGGCGTGTTCATTTACAGGAAGTCCCTTTCATTCCTTCATCAAAGGTTTTGGTCAAGGAATTGGAGAATCTTCTGCTGTATGCGAAGTCCGCAGGAATGAGGCACGTCCCAAAGTTCGGTGGTAAGGAGAGAATCTGCATGTTGGCTGTTCCATACAGCATGCATCTGCTCGAAAGCCTTCTTGACTCCGGGGACGGGGAAAAGATGGTCAAGGGTGCCACTAATAAAGAGAGAAGGATGAGGACAAGCCAAGGAGGCGATGTGAGGATAGTCGAGGTACTGACGGAGTGCAGGAATGCAGTTGGCAAACCCTCCGTTCTCCTTTCGTCCATAACGCAGGGTAAGCTGATCGTCGGTAGTGATCATCCAGCAGATATTGGCACTCGCCTTGATCTTGTCGGAGAGGGCAGCAAGCATCCAGGAACGGTATGCGCCCATAGAACATCCCACACATCCTATCCTGTCCTTATCGACCATAGGGAGAGTAGACAGAAAATCGGTTCCAGCCATATCGTCGTAAGTCATAAAGGCAGAAAGGTCGCGTCCAAGCATCATCATGTTGCCGGCGATAATATCATACTTGTTGCGGTCGATACCTTCCTTACGGCTACGCTCGCCCCAAAGAGGTGCGTCGGCAGAGAAGACTACATAGCCGTGACGGGCAAGATAGTCGCCAAGATACTGACCTTCGTACAACTTCTTTGCCCATGCATCTGCATCGGCGACAACGGCGGTGTCGACATCAAAGGGACGTATCATCTTCTCCTTGCCGATGTAGAGGTGGGCTCCATGGTCATGGAGGGCATTGATGGCAGGGAAAGGTCCCTTGCCGTCGGGTATAAGAAGATAGGCTGTGATGCGGGCATAGGCGTTGACACAGAAGCTGATTTTCTGTGCACGATAACCATCTCGTTGTTCTTCGGCTATCACCTTCATGTCCCACGACTTGGCTCGGCGAGGAGGTGCCATCATACATTCAAATATCTTCTGACGGGCAGCCTTCTTCCATTTTGCAAAGTTTTTGATAGGACTGTTACCCCATGCCATAGGGTATGTGAGTTCCTGTTTGAGTTGTTCGACGTAAACGGGCAACTCACCTTGCCACTCGTAATTCTCTCGCACAGGCAGTTGTTTCGCATTCGGTTTCTGGGCGAAAGATGGCTGAGAGAATATCAGCAAGGCAAAAAATGTGAAGAGTGAAAAATCCAAATGTTTCATTGTTTTTGAGTTTTTAAGTGTTGAATGTTATGCTGAGATAATGCAAATCGAATGCAGAACATCAAGCTTGCTTGAATGTTTTGCTGAGATGCAGCTTATCTTATGCAAAGATAAAAAAATAATTTGGAAAACAAATGAAATGCGTACTAAAATATCCGAAAAAAGAAAACACAAAACGCCCTGAACCAACAAACAACTTTGATTCAGGGCGCATTCTATCAATAGTATTTTACTTTTTCATTGCACGATCTGCGGTAAGGATAGCAAACAGCACCTTGTTTTTGTCGGCAAGTGTGCCTGCCAACGATTTAGTCCTGGATAACGACCCTTCCCTTAGCCAACGAAAGAAGATCGGGAATGTCGTAACAGCACAAGACACCAGGAATGACGTTCGACATCATGTCGTGCTGCACGGGGTGCTGAATGTAATTGCGCCAGGTCTTCAATGTGCGGGTGAGTGTGGCGCCAGCCAATCGCTCGTCGAGCACAGCAGCGTGCATCACTACGACTGCGTTCATTCCGTCAGCCTTGACTGTAATCTGGCGGCCCTTCAACTTTTCGTCAGCCGAACAGAAGTTGAGAATGGTGCGCAAATCCTGCACACGCTGACCTATGAGCGGTTTGCCTGCATGAAGGGCAGTTACAGCAGAACGATACTGAGTATTCCAATACTTGGAAAGGTTGTACTCGAAAATGTCGCTCGTCTCACCAAAACCTCGCAGATCGGCGTAAACATGAATCGTGCCGTCGGAGAATACATCACGACGATCGATCTCTATCAGCAGACTTGCCTTTCCTGCATCAGCAAGATGGATGCAAACCTTCGACTGCTGATTGGCAACCGACGGAATCCTGACGATGACAGGAACAGGATACTGACCTTCGCAATCGAGCTGATAACGATATTCCTCCACGTCGCGCTGCGATTCGTGGCGAGTCTCAATAGCATTCCAATGATCGTTCAGTCCAGGAAGTCCCAACAGCTTTAGAATGCCATCCTTCACCTTGTCGGCCGACTGCGAACAGAAAGCCTGGCGCTGGGCTGACAGCCTGTCCATCTGTGCCTCACACTCCTGCATGGAGCTGAGCGCATCCTTGTATTCCAAGTTTACCTGTCCTGTCTTGGTGCAACACATATCGTCACTACGCCAGTAAGTATAAGGCTTCACATCGCCCTGTGCATCGCCCAAGAGAGCCTTGCGGAAGAAGCTTACCATCTTGTCCTGGCTGGGCTTGGGAATGGCGTGTCCGTCGTCGTAATAAAACTGTTCGGCAGCGTCGGGCGCTCCCAGCAGACTGTAGCAATGATTCACCTCTTCATAGCCACGCAAGGCTCCCCAATGGTCAACGAAGTCAAAACGTCCGTCAAGAATCAGGAAAGGCTTTGGCGCATTCATCATCGCCATGTCGGCTATCTCGATGTGCTCGCGTCCTTCGCCCGGAATCCACTGACATCCGTCGCTTGGGCCTTGAGTTTCCAGGGTTCTTTCGCGCGACGAGAAGAACAATCCCACACAACTTGCCTTCACCCTGTCGTCGAGAGCAGCCAGATAAGACGACTGCGTGCCGCCTCCCGAGAAGCCATAACAACCAATCTTGTCGCCATCAATGTCCTTACGACTGAGCAGATAGTCGATGGCGCGGCTGTTGTCGAAAAACTCCTGTGCGGCAAGGCTGCTGCCAAGGAGGATGAAGCCCGGAGCAATGAGTGTATGCTCGGTAGTTACGCCACGGGTAAGATTCTTGCCCTGTGCATCGATGGTTTGCTGGCGCTCACCCTGTGAGAAGGGGTCGACCACCATGGAAGCAATACCATTGACAGCCAACTGCTCAGCACTTCCCGAACCCGTGCCCTTTCCGTCGAGTCCATGTCCGCACATCTCGATACAGGCAGGAATCTTGCCCTGCACCTTCTCGGGCAGATAAAGATGGGCTGTGACGTAACGGCCTGGCGTACTCTGAAAGACAATCTTCTCGACTATAAAGCCGTTGCCCTTCAACGAGCCCACTACCTTGGCATTGAGTTTGCCACGCTGTGGCATTTCGCCAGCCAACTGACTAAAACGACTGCGCAACTGGCTCACGTATTGCTGCATGGCCTCCTTCGACTGGCAAGCCTTTTCGAAAGCCTGCTGGCGCTCATAGTTCTGAGCGTGTACTGGCAGCATCTCGTAGTTGTAGAGCGAGGTGGCTGTCTTGAACTTCAGAGCCTTGTAAGAGCCCTGAGCCATTGCCACCGTACCAGCAAGCACGGCGGCAACCGATAAGAAGAATCTGTTTCTATACATAGTAATATCTTTATAAATGCAAATGAAGAAGTTAGAGTAGTTGGAGAAGTTAAAGCCATATGCTTCATGGCAAAGTCTTCAACCCCCAAAGTCTTGATTTTACATCTTGACAACCACTTCCATATCGCCCTCGCCTGCATCGAAGGTAAGTAAGCGCAACTTCTCGTCGTACTTCCATCCATCGACAAACTTGCCGGCTACAGTAACGAGTTTAGGCTTCTTGTCAAGGTAAACACTTACGCTGTAGTAGTGCGAAACAGGCTTGTAGTCGCCCTTAGGAGTCGTGATGTTGAGTATCCACTCGTTCTGTGCCAGTCGGCTCTCCATCTTGGTGACGGCATAAACTCCCTTCTGATAATCGAGCGATTTGCCGTCGTCCTCATACATTTCGTACACCGAATGCTCGGAAGGATAGATGAGCAGCGAGATGTTGGTGTTGGGGCGCTCGTCCACGTACTGCATGGCTTCCTGACGGGGAATGATGGCTCCACGGCGCAGGAAGATAGGCATGATCTCGATAGGTGTGAGGAACGACTTGTACTGGCGTCCGCTGATGCGCTCACCTGTCCAAAAGTCGAGCCAGTCGCCACCGGGGAAGTAAACAGGACGCGAGAGTGCATTCTTCACCGTTACAGGACACACCATCATGTCGCGGCCAAACATATACTGGTCTGAAATCTGATAGGTATTGACATCCTGCAGATGATCGTAGAACAAAGGTGTCATCAGCGGACGGCTGGTCTTGTACATATCCCAGGCGCTGGTGTAGATGTAAGGCAGGAGCGCATAACGCAGCGAGTCGTACTGGATGAATATTTTCTGTGCTTCCTCGCCATAAGTCCATGGCGCATGATAACGAGGATGATCCATACCGAAGAGGATGGACACAGGCGAGAACATTCCCATCTGCACCCAGCGCAGATAGAGGTCGGTGTCGTAGGCAGAATACTGCTCGAATCCACCCATACAGTGGCTCCAATAGCCGACACCAGAGAGTCCTATATTAATACCGCCGCGGATGATAGGTTCAAACCACTGCCACTCCGAGCCCCAGTCGCCAGCCCAGATGAAAGGATAACGCTGAATACCTGCATAGCCCTCGCGTGTGTGGTCGAAGCCACGCTGTCCGTTGAGCTTGGCAAAGTTCTCATAAGGAGCCTTGGCATAGGCTATAGGGAAGAGGTTGTGGGCAGCCTTCTGCTCGATGTTTGGATTGTTGTAGTTCAGAGCGCTTCCCACATCAGTCTTGAAGAACTTGGCTCCCAGGTCGGTCACTTTCTTGGCTGCATTCTTCCACCACCAGTCCACAGCCTTGTCGTCGAAGAAGTTGATGATGGCGTTGGTTCCACCGTCCTGAATGGTGAGTCCCTTCTTCTGTGCTGTGGTGAGCAGATTGTTGCGCTTGCCGTTGTCGACCAGCGAACGAATGTGCAGACCAAACATTGCCACATGATTCTTATAGGCATGGTCGATCATGCCCTTTGGGTCTTTAAACTGATCCTGGAACTCGAAGGTACAGCCTCCGTTGCCCAACTTGGCAAAGAGGCGCCAGGTAGAGTCGAGCCACATCATGTCGAACGGAATCTTTTCCTGACGCAGGCGGTCGATGAGATTGACCACATACGTATCGTTGGCCTTGCTCTCATGATGCCATGTTCCACCGCTGTACGAGCCGATGTGCAGACCATAGGCAGCACGTGGCATAAGAGGCGCCACGCCCGTGAGCTGCTGATAGCTGTGAATCAGAGTTTCCAACTGTTCGCCATAGATGAAATAATAGTCGTTGTCGCCACCAGGTGCCGAGAAACTGTACTTGTCGTTGTTGGTCCATCCCATATCCCAGTCGTTGGGCACAGCAGTATGGAAGAACACGGCGTAGCCCTTGTTGCTGAGCATCAAAGGCACAGGACAGTAGTTGGCTCTCAGAATGTCCTTGCCGCCTACCGCAGGCTTTGAGCCCCGTCCCAGTTCCACATTGAGGTGAACACGCTGTCCACGCTGGTCGATGCGGTCCATGCGCTCACCGAAGCCGAAGAAGTGCTCGTCGGGATTCATCTTCACCTCATTATATATACTGTCCTTGCAGCCCGATGTCAACTCCTCGTAGAGCACCTTACCCGAAGCATCAGCCACCTGTATGCGCCAAGGAGCTTCCTGAATGCTTACCTGCAGCTTACTGGTCTTTATCTGTTTGCCGTCCACGCTGAAATCCACCTGTGGGAAGTTGTAGTTGACCACCATCCACTTCTCATTATCAGGCATCTGCTGTGCAGGCACCTTGGTTACACGAAACATGCTTTCCGAACACATCTCGATGCGCATATTGCCTTGTGACGATGTGTAGAGCACGCTGTTTCCTTTCACTTGCTGTGCATGAGCCGCTGTAGCAAAGGCGCACAGCGACAGGAATGTGAGTTTTAGCTTTAAGTTTTTCATATCTATTCTGTTGTTTTTGTTGTTACGTTATTGATTTCTATTCCTGCCTGCACCACGGCTCCCAGTCCGTGGGCATCGTTGAGCGGAGCCGGTCGGTTGTAATAGAAAGGCAAGTCGCGGCTGATGCCTGTTCCCATGCACACATTCTTCACCTGTCCTTCAGGGGTTATCTGACTGCAGACAGCCTTCCATCCCTGCAGCGCCACAGAGGCGAACGAGCTGTCGAGCCAGCCCTTGTTCACACCATGCGCAATGGCTGCGACAAACATGGCTGTGCAGGAAGTTTCGGGATAAGAGTCAGGCTTGTCGAGCAACTGGTGCCACATGCCCTGTGCGTCCTGATAGGCGATGATGTTTTCCACTCTTTTTCGGAACAGCTGCAGCAATCTGTCTCGCAGAGGATGCTCTTCGGGCAATCTGTCGAGCACGAGAGCCTGTGCCAGAAACGCCCATCCGTTGGCTCTTCCCCAGTGGGCGGTGCCGTGGGCATGGGTCGTGTCATAATAGAAACAATGCCAATAGAGGTGCTTGTCGTTGTCGAAGAGCAGACTGTCGAAGAGCAAAACCTGTTCTGCCGCTCTCTGCAACAAGTCGGACGATGCACCCTTGCGACTTCCCTGATGAGCCAGGAAAGAAGTACACATATACAGGTCGTCGAGCCAGAGAGTTCGCTCTCCCACCCTTCCCCGGCAGTAAATGCCTGTTTCGGGAATACGCTCCTGCTGAGTAAGAATGTAATGGCTTATCTTGTCGAGATAATTCTCGTAACGTTGGTCTTTGTATCGTCGTGCCAGTTCGGAGAGGGCAGCGCCCATAGCTCCGCAGTCGTCAAGGCTCGACATGGAGAAGAATCTGCGCCACGCATTGTCGCGCACGCCCGATCCGTATTCTTTCTTGAGTTGTCGCTGTATTTTTGGTTCGAAATAAAAGTCAAAGTTCTCTTTGACAAACTGCTCATACTTCTTTTCACCTGTCGCATCGGCAAGATTGAGCATTGCCACTCCGAGCACACCATTCACGTATCTCCATTCCTGATAATAGCTGTCGATGTGAGTGTGTCCGTCCTGTGCCTTTGACACGTTGTGGTTGTGATGGCTCAGCAGATAATCAGCCACCCGCTTCGAGACATCGAGCGGAGCATCCTGCGCCATAACTCCTGCTGCAAAGGCAAGACTGCAAATAAGAGTAAAGACTGCTTTCTTCATGAGGCTTCCCGGTTTTTAAGTGGTTTGAAAAATGTTGGGAATATTGCTGTTGGAACAAATTGTTGTCCCTGGAACAATTCCTGCGAAAGTAGATTTTAAGAAAAAAGCCTCTCCACTTCTCACGAGGCAGAGAGGCCTGCGTTTTGTTTTAATATATAACTAAAAACCTACCGTTAATTCATTATTTGAATTCAAGTTTCGCAAGCGAGGAAATTAATAGAAGCTAAAGCTGTTATCACTCCCGTCGGTCGTTCGGAAAGTTAAGAAATAATAGTCTTATAGTTTAAACTTAGGACATTTGTCCCTTAACTTCCCTCTAACTTCCCCACATGCAAAAGTTCAGTTATTTTAATATCCGTAGTTATTGATCAATGCGTTGTTCGACGCGTTGATGTCTGAGTCGAATATAGGCCAGTACTGACGGGAGTCTGGATCGTTGGCAAAATAGTTGGCCAGCATGTTGTCCTTCACTGTGGCAGACACGAAGTCGTAGTCGAGTTGTGTCCAGCCTTCGCCAGCAGGAGCTGCTGTCTCACCCTTAGCCAAGCCATAGTACTCCAACTTGCCAGCAGCATTGGTGCGTGTGTAAACCACTGTAGGCACGTCAGCATACTTGCCTGTGCGGTCGCGCAGCGCTCTCATGTCGGTCACGGTCTGTCTTACGGCTGTTCCGAGCATATTCCAGCGAATGAGGTCCTGCTTGCGCAGCATCTCGCCAGGGAATTCGAGAAGGCGCTCCTTCTGGATGGCTTTCAGCATATCGGCCTTCGAGCTGATGGCGTTGACATAAGCCTCTACGTTTGCTGGGCGGTCGGCTACGGCAAAGGCGCGGTTGCGAACCTCCTTGAGGTAAGGCTTGGCTGCATCAGGACCTTCCAGCTCGTTGGCAATCTCAGCTGCCATCAACAGGATGTCGGCGTAGCGGAGCACGGGCAGGTTCACACCGTCGTCGTTGGAGGTCACCTGGCGTGTCATGCGCTCATAGTCGTACTTGCCGAAGTTGAAGCTTGGTGCAGAGGCATCGTTGTCACCCAACTTGGCCATTGTGTAGCCGTTGTCGTACTTGTAAGGCACGCAGTTCACGTCGCGGCGCTGGTCAGCATTGTCGTACTCATAGTAGAGTGTAGGAGCAGGAATGTTCTGCCCGCCATAGTTGGTCTTGGTCAAGTGTGGGCTCTTCGACTTGTGGTAAACACCAAAGTGATAGAAGAATCGTCCACGTCCGTCGTTGAATGGAATCTCGAAGATAGACTCTTTGTGTGAGCCTTCGATGGTGATGACGTCAGTAGCGAGGTCGTTCCAGAACTGCTCGTAAGTGGCGTCGAGTGCGAGTCCACTCTCTCTGATGACGAGTTTCAGGTCGTCGTAAGCCTCCTGCAGCAAGGCTGTACTGGTAAGCTCAGGATCGTTGCTGCGGCGCACCTCATAAGTAGTAGGATTGTCGAGCGATGTAGGACGCTGGCTGTAACCCTCGGCCATGAGGATGAGGCGTGCACGCAGACCCAAGGCAAAAGCCTTGTTCACTCGCTCTGTCGTCTTGGTGCGCTCAGCCTTTCCTGGCCATGGCAGATAGCCTGCAGCCTCTTTCAGGTCGGCAATAATCTGCTTGTAGATGACGTCGCGGTCTGACTTGGGAAGGTAGATGGTGCTCTGCTTCACCGATGTGAATCGGGCAGGCACGTCGCCCCAGGCACGAATGAGGTCATAGTAGTACTGCGCACGCAGGGTGAGCGACTCGCCTAAGAGATAAGCCATGTCGGCATTGCTCTCAGGATTGCCATAGGCACGTATTCCCTCGATGCAGCAGTTGGCAGCCTCAATGCCGTTGAAGAAGCCTGTGAAGGCGTTAGGGTCTTTTCCAGAAGCCATCCAGTTGTTGGCAGAGAAGGCGCTGTAAGTGCAGAGCGAGGTCTTGTTGTCCGACGAAGGCTGCGCCATGTCGAAGTAGCACTCGGCATCGGTATTCATACCATAGTAAGGCATGTAGCGCGCACGGTGAGAATTGGTGGCGGCAAACCAGCTGTAGATGCTGATGACCGTATTCTCGGCAAGCGGGGTGTTAGAGAACACCACCTTATCGTTGTATTGTGACTCGCTTTCTACGTCTAAATAGTCGTTGCACGACATGAGTGTAGCGCCAGCCAACAGGGCTGTAAATACATATTTTATTTTCATAACGATGTTTCCTTTAAGTGTTTTTTTTAGAATGTAAGATTAAGACCGAAGATGAACTGGCGGCTTCTTGGATAAGCCGAGTAGTCTACGCCTGGACAAACCAGCACGTTGCGGCAGCAGTCGACCTCTGGATCCTGTCCACTGTAACCGGTGATACAGAAAAGATTTGAAGCGGTAAAGTATAGACGCAGGTTCTGAACATAGATTTTCTGCATCCATGTCTTAGGCAGTGTGTAACCCAAGGTAAGTGTAGAGAGGCGGAGGAATGATCCGTCCTCGATAGCCCAGTCGGTGAGCACAGCCTTTGTTGTGTAAGGCGACCACATAGTGGTGTTCTTGTTCATCTCGGCGAGCTTGGCTGCATCGTTGATGAAGTTGCCGTTCTCGTCTACGTTGGTCCAGCGCTTGCCGCTTGCCATCGTGGTGTTGAGGTTGCGCCAGATACCGCCACGTGTAGAGGTCTGGTCTATCTTGTCAGCATTGTAAACATCGTTGCCGATGCTGTAAGAGAAGTCGGCGTTGAAGTCGAAACCGTAGGCACGTGCACCGATAGAGAATCCACCTATAGCCCATGCGTTGGCGTCGCCGATCTCGAACTTGTCGTCATCGTTGATGGTTCCTGAACCGTCCTTGTCGAGGAGTTTCATGGTACCAGGACGTACTGTGCCCACAATACCGCTGGCATCAGCCACACCTTCCTTCAACTTCCACTTTCCTGCGGCAGCATCGTAACCCTCGAAGTCGTCCACCTCGTAGCGTCCTGTTCCTGCCAGTTTGTAGCCGACGATGGTTCCTACAGCCTTTCCTGGCTTCACTAAGTAGTCGGAGCCAATTTCTGTACTTGCCCAGTAAGAAGGCTTACTGTATGAGTCCATGCTTCCGAGGCTCACTACCTCATTGGTGTTATGACCGAGTGTGAACGAGAAGTTCAGACCGTAGTTCTTGGTGTTGATGGCGTCGTAGTTCAATGTCAACTCAAAACCAGAGTTCTTGGTCTCGCCCACGTTCTGGTACTGTGTGTTGTAGCCGCTACCTGTGATCTGCATCTCCATGAGCAGGTCTTTCACGTTGTTCTTGTACACCTCGAACGAACCGTTGAGTTTGTTGTTGAAGAAACCGAAGTCAATACCCAGGTTGAGCGAATGTGTGGTTTCCCACTTCAGGTCGGGGTTGCTCATTGCGTTACCCGTGGTGAGCCATGAGTTCTGCAGGTGCAACCATGAGCTCTCCTTAATAGAATAAGTACGGCTGGTCTGTCCAGAAGGAATGTTGTTGTTACCCGACACACCGTAGCTCAAGCGCAACTTCAGGTTGCTCAGCCAGTCTTGTGTCGACTTCATCCAAGGCTCCTCAATAATGCGCCATCCGGCTGCCACTGATGGGAAGTAGCCCCAGCGGTTGTCCTTAGAGAACTTGCTTGAACCATCGGCACGCAGAGTGGCGGTAAGCAGATAGCGGTCCAAGAAACTGTAGTTGGCACGTCCGAAGAACGACACCATCTTGTCGTCAGGATAGTAGAACTCGTTGGCACGTGTAGGAGTGCCCTGTGCAGAGAGGTGGAAAGCCATGTCGGCATCGTAGAATGAAGGGAATCCTTCGATGCGTGTCGTTGCCAGTGTCTCGCGGCTTACGATACTCTCCTGTCCCACCATGAGGTTCAGGCTGTGAGCCTTGGGCAGAATCTTAGAGAAGTCGTACTGCAGAGTGTTGGAGTTGCGCACGGTGCGGCGGTTCACCTGGGTACGTGTAGTAAGCGGCATGTTCTTGTATTCTGCCAGGGTGTTGTTCTGCGACTCATAGGTAGTAGAGCCGGAGAAGTAACGGAAGTCGTTGTTGTAGATGTCGAGACCTACGTCTGTGCGGAAAGTGAGTTCTGGCAAAATCTTCCATGTGAAAGCTCCGTTCATATTGAAGTTCTCACGAACACGTTTCTTATAGTTGTCGTTGAGGGCTGTGATTGGGTCTTCCAGTCCGTCATCGATGTTGCTCTCATCGAAGAGAAGGCTTCCTGAGCCCGTCAGAGGCGACTGTACCACAGCATGGCGGATACGGCCGAAAGAGCCTGAAGGCACAGAGTTCTGGTCGCCGGTAGCGTCGCTCTGTCCGTCGCCATTCACCTTGGTGCGTGAGTAACGGGTAGAGAACTCGAGCTTGGTCTTCTTGTTGGGCTCATAGTTGAGTTTGAAGTTCAGGTTGCTGCGATAGAAGTCAGAGGTGAGCAGGATGGCTTTCTCCTTCATGTAGTTGTATCCTGCAGTGAAGCGCAACTTCTCTGAACCTCCCGAAATGTTGACATTATGGCTGAACACGTTGCCGGTGCGTCCGTACACCTCGTCCTGCCAGTCGGTAGTCTTCATCGAGTTCATAATGTTGGGTATGTTGTCCCATCCGCCGAGTACCTGCTGGTACTTGCCGGCATTGGCACCAGTAGAGAGGCTCGACAATTCGTACTGCCACTTCAGATAGTCTTCCACTCCCAGCACGTCTACCTTGTCCTCAGCCTTCTTGAAGCCCACATAGGCATTGTAGTTCACAGTCACCTTACCAGCCTTACCACTCTTGGTGGTGACGAGCACGATACCGTTGGAACCACGGCTACCATAGATGGCGGTAGAGGAAGCGTCCTTCAGCACGTCGATGCTCTCGATGTCGCTGGTAGGAATGTCGGAGATGCTGCTGACGGGGAAACCGTCTACTATATAAAGAGGTGTGTTGTCGCGGGTGATAGAACCACCACCACGCACGCGGATGATGACCTCGGCGTCGGGGTTGCCCTCAGGCATGGTGACGCGCACACCAGCCAGCTTACCCTGCATGGCCTCAACAGGCGAAGCCACAGGCACCGACACGAGTTCTGTGTTGCCTACCGAAGAAACCGAACCTGTCACGTCCTTGCGCTTTACGGTTCCGTATCCGATAGCCACCACTTCGTTAAGCATGTTGGAATCTTCCTTCAACTGGACAGTCATCTTGCCTTCCTTGGCAATGATCACTTCCTTCTTGTAACCCACATAAGTGATTTCAAGTTGTTTTCCTTTCGGAACAGAGATAGAGTAATTACCGTCCATATCGGTCACCACTCCCACCGATGTGCCGGGAATCCTTACGCTTGCGCCAATAATTGGTTCGCCAGCCTCGTCAGTTACTTGTCCGCTAACGGTGACGCTTTGCGCCAACACTCCTAACGGGAAAAGAAGCATCAGCAATAGTACTGAACACTTCTTCATAAAAATAATCGCTACTTTTCTCATAGGTTTTTGCTATTAGTTTTTAAATATTTGAAGTAGAATGTCGAGGGCAAAAGTAGCCAAAAGCCCCTATCTTGAATGGTAAAAACGTTCCAAATGTTCGGTAAAAACGTTTCAAAGCCCGTTTTTCTGCCTATATTCCGACGGACTGACGCCCATTGCCGCCCTGAAACACTTACCAAAGTAGTTCTGATCGCTGAAACCGCAGCGATAGGCGATTTCCTTCACAGGAAGGTCGCTGTGATGCAACAGCGCCACGGCACGGTTCATTCGTGCCTTGTTGATAAACTCCTTGGGCGCCACACCCAACAGGCTCTTCAGTTTGCGGTTCAGTCCCGACTTGCTGACGTTCAACTTGGCTGCCAGCTCGGTCACACTGAGGTCGGAATTGTCGATGTGCTGTTCCACAAACTCCACCACGCATTGCATGAAGCGCTGGTCTTCCTCGTTCAGGCTCTCCTCGCCTACGCTGCGGCTGTCGGCTTGCAAGGGCTGTTGACCGTCGACAACAACCGTTTCCTCAGCAGCCTTTTCTGCCACCTCAACAGCAGTTTTGTCTGCCCCAGCAGCCTTGACAGCCACGACGAGGTGTTTCTCCTTGTCATATTTCTCCATCAGGTCGAGATACTGCCCCAAGAGTTCCCTCTGCTTGCGGTGGGAGGAGCGAATTGTCCTCGTCACGTACACCACGGCATAGATAAACAACAGCGCCAGCAGCACATACAGCACCTTGGCGGTAGTAGTCTGCCAGATGGTTGGTTTCACGAAGATTGTCACCACTTTCACGTTGCCCGCCCATTGTCCTGTGGGCAGTTTCGACTCCACCCGCAACGTGTGCGTACCGGGCGAAAGGTTGAGCAGCGTCACCGTGTGGCTGTTCTCTAAGGTGTTCCATACGCCGCCGTCCAACTGGAATCTATAGCTTATCGACTGGGTGTTGGCATAGTCGATGGCAGCAAACTCAATCTTCACATTGCGCTCTGTCTCATCGAGGCAGAAGGTGTCGTGGGCGCTCACCGCCTCCATCATCTCGCCTTCTTCCACCGACACCTTTGTCAGTACGATGCGCGGTGCCTTGGTGCGCTTCGTCAGCCGGTCCATATCCATCAGCACCAGACCGTCCATCAGTCCCATGAGCCATTTGCCGCCTTTCCATCTCAGGGGCTGCGCATCCGAGAAAATCAGCTCATCGGTCCATGTGCGGTGGTTGAAATAGAGCGATAGTCCATGTTCCACGTCCACGCCCGTCAAATCGTTGGTGCCCACAAACCACATGTATTGTCCATACGCGAAAGCCGACAAGAGGAAGTCCTCCGGCAAATCGCGCCTGTCGAAGTGTCTGAAGTCCACATCTTTGCTGAGCAACGAAATACCGGGCTCCACCATGTTCAGTCCGCTGCCCTCGGTGCAGATATAGAGTCTGTTGGCCCTGTCCTCCGCCATAAACATGACGGCAGAGCAACTCAGGCTGCCGTCTCTTCCGCCCTCACGCTCATGCCGGATAAAGCGCAGCGAGGCTGGATTGGCGGCAGTAAGCTTCGTGGCGAAAAGTCCAAGCGTTGTGCCCGCCAGCAGCTCGTCACGATGGCTGATATATATCATTCGCACCCCCAAGTACTTGCCTGTCTTGTCATCATGAGAGAGGACGATGGGCTGACACCTCCAACTCTTTCCCGTACGGGTAAGACAGAACAGTCCATGGTTCAGCGTTGACACCCACAGTCTGCCCCATCGGTCTTTCTGCATTGAGTAAACATGATGTTCTTTCTCCCTACCACGGATTACAAGCGCTATTCGGCTGATGTCGTAGCTGCCGTCGGCACGGGGCGACAGATGCAACAGTCCACCAGGTTTGCATCCCAACCATAGGCTGCCGTCCTCGTCTTGCAACATCGTGTACACAGCCGACCGGAAAGGAGTCTTCTCGCCATGCAGTCGGCCGTCGGCTCCAAGAAATCCCAGAAGATTCAGATTGGCGTCGTAGATTCTCACAGAGGCATCGTCGCGCGAGCACACCCATATCCGTCCCTCGCGGTCGCGGAAGAGTGCCCTCACCTGACATCCTGGTTGCCTCAACAGCCACGTAGCATAACACGGCTTGCGGTAGCTCATCCTTACGCCCAGAGAGTCCACTGCCCACTCCACTCCGTCGGCTGTCTTCAGCCGTTTCGTTCCCTGACCGAAGAAGCCCCATTTGCGCAGCGCCTTGTTCCAGGAGAGATGGCTGTCATCAAACCGCCCCGTGCGGATATCGAAGATAAAGCAGTAGCCTTCCACATTACAATATATATAAGGATCGCGAATACGAATATCCTTGATGCGGTTCACGCCCATCGAGCATCCATCGCCCGCCTTCGGCTTGAACGACGCGAAGCGATAGCCGTCGTATCGGCTCAGTCCGTTCCATGTTGCCACCCAGATCATTCCCTGTTTGTCCTGTACAAGACCCGTTGCGTGATGGTGCGCCAGTCCATCGAGTTCGTTGAGCCTTCTCTCTGTAACGCCCTGCTTAGCCCAAGCCCCGCCGTCCTGAAGGGTCGGCACAGCCTCAGCGACGTGGCTCGACAAACAGCAAATCCACATCAAAAAATATCTTATTATTCTGTTTTTAGTCATCTGTGCAATGGTAGATTAGTTATATTGTTTGCAAAAGTAAGAAATAATAGTCAGAAAAAGAAATCAAATCCAAAGTTTTTATTTAACTTTGCATAAGATATCCTGCACTCGGCAATCTGAAAGCAAGCTTTCATTGCGCTCGTTGGTGCAATCTTTGCATAAGATATCCTGCACTCGGCAAAACATAAAAAACATAATAACAATGAAAATAGCAGTATTCTGTTCAGCAAACGCCCATATTGACAGCGACTACTTCCGTCTCACAGAGGAGATGGGCAAGTGGATGGCAGAGCAAGGGCACGACTTAGTTTTCGGCGGCTGCAACATCGGCCTGATGAACACCATCGGCAAGGCAGTCAAGGCGCATGGCGGCAGAGCCATAGGCGTAGTTCCCACCATTGTAGAGCGAGGCGGCAAGACTTTTCCCGACCTCGACGTAGAGATTCCTTGCGACAATCTCAGCGACCGCAAAGACCTGCTGCTCTCTCAGAGCGACATCGTCGTGGCGCTCCCTGGCGGCATCGGCACCCTCGACGAAATCTTCACTGTGGCAGCCTCCCACACCATTGGCTATCATAGCAAGAAGGTTGTTCTCTACAACATGAAGGGCTTCTGGAACTCCACCATTGCCCTCCTCGACGACATGGCTTCGCAGGGCATGATTCGTGGCAACTGGCACGACTACATCGAAGTGGCAACCTCCCTCAGTGAGTTGCAGCAGATTGTGGAGCGCTAAAATCGTTAAACCACAAATCAATAGGCTTCAACTGCTTACGAAGCCGCTTTCATTGCTCTACGAAATAGGCTTCATTGACTATCGAAGCCGCTTTCATTTTTCGAGGCTTTTCTATTCAAAGTTTTCAATAGAGGTACTGAGTAGTTAGCGATTTAAATTCAACAGCAAAAAAATAAAATGCGGGATTGAGCAAATTCTTCAATCCCGCATTTTGCTTACAATAAACCTTAATCCCAAGCTGTCCAGGGGTTATAAGGCTTAGCATCGCCCCACACAGTGCCGTCTCCATCTGCCGAACCGCCAGAAGAGGTGTCGGAACCCAACGTGTCCTTCTGGTTGCCATTGCGGTCGACTATGGAGCCGCCATTCAACAGAGGTTCACCTTCTACGCTTTGAACTCTTACGAGAGGTTGTTGATATTTTTTCTTCATGATTGCAATGATTTACTTTTTAACGAATTTCTTGCCCTTAACGATATAAACGCCCTTGGCAAGAGTGGAAAGAGAATTACCAACCTGCTGGCCACTGAGGTTGTAGACTGCGGCAGGAGCAACGGATGCTGACGTAAGCGATGCTCCGTCCACCTGACGAATGGAAGAAACTACGCCATTGCGGTCGACAAGACAGATGCCGATATTGCCCTTAGCAGGTGATGTACTTGATGGCAACCGCTTGAAATAACCACGGAATCCCTTGAGTCCGTACTTCTTGCCTTCAAGACACTTTACGAAAGTATTGTTCTGAATGATATAGTCGCCAGGAGCGATGAAAGCGGAACCCTCTGTAGCATTACCCTGCTGCAGATGCAATGTTCCTGTAAAATAGAAATCATCATAGCTGCACTTCTTGAACTTGTCGTTGAGCTTTTGGTCGTAGTTGCCGGTGAAATATTCGTCTTTTTCATTCTTTCCCATGCGCTGTTTCGCCTGTTCGGCTGTGTATGAGGTGTTGTTGCCGGCATCGTAGTTGAGTTCGATATCCTCGAAAGTATAGACTCCTTTGGCGTTGTCGATGTCTTTCTGCGTCATTCTGACGAGGAGAGGCTCAAACTCATCGAGCGGATCATTGTCGTAGTCGGCGTACTGCAGGAAATAGAAGGTACTGTTGTCGGGCTGTGCATCATTCTTTGCCAAACCACGATAGGCAGCTATCATAAAACCCTCGCCCTCAAAAGCATTGAGTGCTTTCTGATAAATACGGGCGCACTTCACTGTTTTACCATTATCGCGAGCACCAAAAGGCAGCACGAGCGTATTCCAACCTGGCTTAAATGTGCGTTTGAGGAGGACGTCGGCATGGCGCTGGGCTACGACCTCATAGTCGGTAGCATTCTCGGCGAGAGTCTTGGTGAGAAGATACATAAATGCGTTCTTTCCCTTATCTTCTCCGCCCACGTTGATGTTATCGCGATAGACCTTGTAATTAGTCTCAGCTTCACCCTCAAATACAACTTGCACCTTGTTGGGATCCATGTTGAGGAAGATGCCATGAGTGCCATCATAACTCCGCGCATCAATCTGTGTACCACTATGCACGATAACATTTGTCACATTAGGATTGTCGGCGAATGCTCCATCCCCAATGAATTCGATGGTGGGACGAAGATCAATTGTCTTCAATCCTTCGTGGCAGTTGCGGAAAGTTTCGCGCTCAATACGAGTAATGTTCTTCGTGAGATTGTAGAAATCGGCATCGGTAAGTTTGAAACAGTTCAAGAATGCACCCTCACCTATGGTTTTCAAGTTATCAAAATGCTTACCGGCGAAGAGTCCTGTCAGATTTTGGTTGTTGGTGAATGCGTTCTTCTGTATCTCTGTTATCTTGGTAGCATCGTCAAAAATGACGTTCTGCAGGTTGCAGTCCTGAAACACCACCTCGTTGATTACCGTCATATTAGCGGGAATAGTAAGGTCGGTAAGTTTGCTACAGCCGAAGAAGGCACCATAGCCTAAAGCACCCATATTATCAGTCTGTACACCATTGAAGTCGAGTTTGCGGGTGATGCCAGTCAACTTTTCGTTCGTAGGCAGGGTGAGCTTGGTGATTCCACATCCCTGAAAGGTTCTGGCCGCTATGCTGATGATACGTGAGGGCAAAACACCACCATTAGCGAGATCCATGTTGCCGCAACCAAAGAAAGCCTCCTCTTTGAGCACCAGTTCCTTTTCTGAAGTGCCTGCCTCGAACTTCAAGGTCTTCAGGGCACTACAATCCTTAAAAGCCTCTTCTTGGATAATGGTGACAGAGGCAGGGATAGTAATTTCGGTAAGAGCGCAGTTTTTGAACGCCCACTTTCCTATCTCGGTCATGTTGCTGAGGTTTACTTGCTGCAGATTCTTACAGTCCCGGAAGATGTTGTCGGGCACTTTCTTGCCTGTCGTCGTGAAAGTGGCTTCAGAAAGATTGAGCGATTTCAGACTGCCTTTTTCCGTAGTGCCTCCCGCCATCTGCTGCAGCGTAATGATGTCTGCATCATTAAGATAGCCGTTCACGCTAAGTTGCGTAACTTTCATGGCGTTGTCTCCAAGAAGTTTGGAAAGTTCGCCTTCAGTACCAGTGGAAGTGTAGGTGGCGTCACCAATGTGATAGGTTACTTGTAGCGAGGCAGCATGTACAAAAACAGAAAGCATGCTAACCATACAGAAAAATAACAATTTGTAAATTCTCCTATTCATAAGCATAGTTCTTTTAATTACACAATTAAGTTATTAAGTTTTCGCTTGCAAAATTACACTTTTTATCGTTACGTTTTTCGGCTGTGAGAAAAAAAGTGGATTCACAAAGCAATAGAAATAACACAAGTAACTGATTATCTATTGTTTACCGATTTTCTTCGTCTTGAAAAATATAAAGACAACAGGGGCATTTCATCTTGATGAAACGCCCCCTTGTACCTGATTTATTACCTTTAAATATTACTTTTTTACCTTAAAGTTTCCCTTGTTGGTTCGTACGATGTAAATGCCACCAGCATTCATATCACTGTGTGCAGGATTTTTGAGAAATTATCATTTCTGAAAAATCAGTTACCATAAACATTAAATGAACTATTCAGTTCTCAGATATTTATAAGATCATGATTTTTTTCCCATTACATAAATAAACACCAGCTTTATGTGGCCGTTCGATCTTTATACCTGAAAGTGTGAACCACTCGTTGGAAAGACCATCAGCAGATACTTCAGGATGTTTTATGCCCGTAGATATATCATCAACAGACATTACTGGCTGCGAGGGAACCGACATGTCAACGATAAAACGAAAGGTTCTTCCTTCTTGTAGCGTCACACCGTCAGCCACATACACATTGCCATCACTATGCCCATTCACTGCCTTATGCCCTATGAGAAACACATCACTCCTGGAAGAGATGCGGTATTCACCTGTAGGATTCAATTCAACACCCCATCCTGCCTGTCCGAAAAATTTAAAGTCAACATTATTTACATTCAGTTGACGACCTGCAGTAAGTGTCAGTTGGTATCTCTTGTTGCCCACGGGTGCCATACATGTAGCATGGTCGGTATCAGTCCACCAGCTCTGATTGCTTATGATACTATAATACGGTTTATGCAATCCATCACTGCCAATAGCCCATAAGGCACCGGTGCCATCTGCATTAAGACTCAATGGATTCCCATTCTCATGAGAGGCGTATATACGAAAACTCTTCGTTGCGGGGACAAACTTGATGTTATAATAACCACTGAGAGCCGTAAACTTGAAACGACCATTTCCTAACTTGATGAAAAAATCAGGATCTTCATAGAAGTCAGGTGAACTGAAGGCATCATCGCCTACAGCAGTGTATGTTTTGCCCTTTTCAAGATAGGTATTGATAGAAAAACTATTTCGGTTATCTGACGGAATCATCTCCATACCACCAAAGGTCACGGCATTTTGTTCTGCTCCCAAAAGGACAGAAACAACACTTTTGGCAGGTATATCTACGTTCACATATTCGCTATTCGAAGCAAGGTTGATATGCTTTTCGACCGATGTCTTATTACTAATGACAAAAGCTGTGGTGCCATCCGAGTTTCTTAGTGCGACATAATTGAAGTTCCAGTCATCTCTTGGTACACCATTCTCTATATAGTCACATCTTACCGCACCAGGTCGGATGACAGAAGAAAGATGGCAAATGATATAATAATCGCGATTGTAGCGTACCGTAGAGAGCGCATAACTACTTGCATCTATTTCCATATTGCCATACACAGTACTATTAGATAAGGTGGTAGGATGACCATCATAGTCGAGAAGCAGGTTCCATGCTATAAATGCACTACTCTGGTTTTGCAACGCACGCAAACCCGACCAGTTGAATTCTCCGCATAGCTTGTCTTTTAGATTACGTCCATCGTTCCACGAGCCTATACTTGTCTCAGTATAGATTGACTTCAGACCCGTGTTATTATAAAACGTAGCCATGGCTGTAGGGTCACCCCCATAGTTATGAAAAGCGGCACCTTCCATAAGATCGTCACCAAGAAACGATGATGACCGCAAGGACTTTGCTACCCGTTCGGCATATTGTTCGTTATCAAAATTGTGGTCAAAAAGATATATCTTGGTACTCAGTCCTGCATTGTGAAAGGCTGTGGCAAGAACCTTAACAAAAGCTATTTCCTCTTCAACATCCATGAGCATAGCTCCTCCTTCGTTGTTTCCGTTTCCAGGTTCATTTTGTGGAGTCACCGCATGGATTGTTATTCCGTTGTCTTTCATCGCTTTCAGAAACCTTACGAAATAGTCCGAATAGTCCGAATAACAAGTTTTATTCAGATGTCCGCCTACATAGTTCTCATACGGAACATCCCCATTTTTCTGACTCACCTTCATCCATTTAGGAGCAGTCCATGGTGCGGCAATGATTTTCACCTTGGGGTTGATGGCTTGCACTTCTTTTAGAATGGGAATCACATACGCAATTTCTTCACTTTGAAGGGCAAAATTTTCTATGCCTTTTACATCGCAAAGAGTATAGCGTGAAAGAGAAAAGTCACTACATCCTATGCTTATGCGCACATAACTCGCACCATAACCCTGGCGCTCTGAAAATATTTTCTTAAGAAGTGCAACACGTTCTCCTACACTCATTCGCATAAGATTGTAACACGTCCCTCCGGTAAGAGCGAAGCCAAAACCATCTACCGTCTGATATTGACGGTCTGTATTGATACGCACATAGTTGGATGCAGGTCTACCTTTTGTGGTTTTCAGTATTGTCTCTGACAAGAGTTTACTGTTGTTTTCCGTAGTGATCATCACACGGGCTTTTTGCGCTATGACTTGTAAAGAAGTTAATAGCAATAAACCTACAAGGAAAAAGTTTTTTGCAAAAAGAATTCGTCTCTTCATATTTTTAATTATTTGACCACATACTGGACTCATGTCACTGATCTGGTTATCACTCATGCGGAAGAATCTTCCGCATGAGTTTTTATTATTTTATGTTATTTCACAAAAATCTTCTTTCCGTTATGTATGTACACTCCCTTTGGCAATGAGCCTGCACCATCGTTCATACGCTGACCTTGCAAGTTGTACCACGCATGATTATCCTGTTTGTGGGTCTCTATGCTACTTATTCCGCTAGAAGAACCATTCTTGTAGAAATACAGATTGTCGAGATAGAAGGTCTCTCCTTTACCGTTATCAAACTTGAACTGGAAGATCCTGGAAGCGTTGAGTCCAACAAAATAACTCATAGGGATATCTATGCTATTCCATTGATTAGCTATGAGATTAATAGGTTTTTTCAATTGGTCGTTGACACTCCCATCGTTGTTACGACATATTGGGTATACATTGATCGTAAAAGAAGATAGAGGATAGATATCCAAATGGAGATATTCCATATCTGTTGCGTCTATCTCAGGACCACCAAACTCAATTCCGACATAATTAAAGTTGGAACACTTGAGTGTATTGTTGCCGTCAAGGCTGACACTCTGTGTAGCTGTCTGTTGATGCCAAGAGCCAATAAACATATCCGGAACAAGCGAAGTGTAAGTATCACTATAAACCGATTTCACATTGTCAGTTGTGTGATGAGGGATAGGAGCAGCAGTAACTTCTGGTATAGGATGATCTGTCCCAGACTGTCCTTTAAATCCACCAATAGTTACCACGGCACGTTCTGGATGACTGGTGGCACATGTTGCACTTTGGTCAAATGTGTCATCGTATGCGAAGGCATAGGTATAACCGTCGTAACTGATGTCTTTCTGATGGAAGAATTTCACATAAGGGTTATATACATCGGTGTTGAAGAAGCTTCCTGTATCTCCCCAATCCTGCAGTTCGCCATCTGCAAGATTTGTTTTTATCACTCCACGATTCATCGCTCCACAGAACATGGCTTGTACTGGAAGATCTGCACTGTTGCCATGGGATCTTGCAAACTCTCCTGCACCTTCTATCACATCAATGGAGGTAGGCTTGCCTACAATGGCCGTCTGCCCTTGACGAGGTCCTGACTCACTTTTTAAGACGAAGTTGTTGCCATTCACACGTCCACGCCAAACACCTAATTGGTTGCCCATGTTTACGTGTATGTCTTTATTGCGAAACTCGCTCCAGATACGGTTGATGTAGCCATCGAAATATCCAGTATTCTTCACCTCTGCCACTTTAGATGGTTGCATAATAATACCTCCCAAATGATCATGGGTTATATTGTTCTTCAGACAGTTAGAGAAGATATTACCTTCGTTTTGTGTCTTCCAGCGATTGATAATCTCCTCATAGGTATTCACCTCTCCACGCTTGGTGTATGGATTATTGGCACCTGCCGAAGCATTTCCATATAGTTCCAATCCCATGGGATATTGGAATGCATCAACACGTGTGGTATTGATAAACATCACACCATACCTATCATAAGAAAATTCAATAAGTTCCCATCGCAGATCGATATTCGGGTCGGAAGGGTTTTGCATGTCAGCTCCTGCATACCCACCATTATTATCGTTTACGTGTAGGTAAAGCGGTGAATTGAAACCAAAAAACATACGGCAAGCATGGGTTTTATCTACGTAAATGGTTTTGTTTTTTATCTTATTCAGCGGCGTAAACACATTGGCATAACCTCTATCTCCGTTGAACTTATGCAGAGTGTTTGTATTGACAGTAAGGGCCCTGAGTGCAGCATCACTTGCATTGTTGGCTATGAGGTCATAATAAATAGGAGCATCATCACTCACTTTCTTACCAATGATAGCCACATATACCTTGTCGTCAGGAAAAACAGAATTGTTCACTATCTCAATAGGAATTTTTTGTGCATGGACTTTCAGAATTGCCACGCAGAATAACGTTAAAAACAATAAAACACGATTTTTTTTCATAATAGTTAATTTTGAATTATTAGTACTCAATTTTCGCAAATGGGGAAGTTAAAGAATTTAAAGAAGTTAGAGAAGTTAAAGCCAAATGCTTTACAGCTAAATTTTCAACCAAAAAGGCTGTTGGCTATAACTTCTAACGACCGAAGGGAGTGATAACTTCTTTAACTTCCATAACTTCCGAACTTGCTAAAGTTCAATTATTAGATTATAGAATATAGCAATGTTACAGCTCGACCCGTATCTTTTTAGCAATGGAATCTATTTTCATGATGTAGATACCTGACTTCATTTTATCCAAAGACATGGAATATTTGGCAGAATCTATTGTCTCGCAACGTATCAGTCTTCCGCTTACATCATAGATAGTCAATTCTTTGCCTTTTGCACCTGTCACGATGATGGTATTGCCCTCTTTTCTGAGGTTCATCCCAGAGAGACTTTCGGTGTTTACGATGCCAGAATAGACTGACGGACTAACGAATTTCCACTGTTGCGTATTGGTGCCATTGTTGTCATATAGCTTTATCCACTCGCCATTGTCCTTGCTCGAGTTCGGTATCTCTATCACTTTACCACTAAGACGTGAAACAAATTGATAATAACCATCACCCTTTTCGACAACGATGAACTGTTGATTCCTGTGGCCGCTATATTCATAGAGTTGCACCTGGGCGCCATTGTCTTTCGACCAATCGGCTACATCCATACCTTGCCTTTTGTTGACTGAAGTACATATAGAATAAACACCTTTTTCACCACCAATCTCTGTCAATGTCCATATCTGCGTTGCATCTATGTACTCATCATCATATTGAACGATGGCTGTTTTATTGTCTGTGGTGTTGTTGTCCAAATCAAGGAACTTACCACTGTTGCGGTTTTGCAACTTATAGTCACCTGACAGTCCACTCTTTCCGTATGCCTCAACCTTCAACGAAGACATCTTATCATTCCATTCTTCACCAACGAAACTCTCAGAGGCTGTGTATGACTTACTTTTGCCATTGAAATTGTCATCCTCATAGATTGTAACCTTGAAACCAGGAGTGACCTTCAAAGAACTCATATCATTGTCCTTCAGATTGTAAAGCCCCATTCGACTGAGGTTATATTCGCCTTCAGAAAGGGTCACAGCTTTACCCTTATAGCCTTTATCGGTATACAATGTAACTGCAGAAGCCTCGTCGTATCGGTTCTCAACCACGGCCCACTGTTGTGTGTGGGAGCCATTGTTGTCGTAGATTTTTATCCATTCACCATTTCCTTTGCTTGATTGTGGAATCTCTACCACTTTACCACTGTTACGAGCTACAAGTTGATAATAGCCTTCACCACAGTCGTAGAGAATAAACTGTTGATGAGGATTACCCAAATAGTCGTATAGTTGCACCTGAGCTCCGTTATCCTTAGAAAAATCAGCGACATCCATACCTCGGTTCTTATTACCATAGGAGCAGATGGAGTAGACACCCTTACCATTCATCACCTCTGTAAATGTCCACGTCTGAGAGGCATCTACACCCTCGTCATCAAACTGGACGATTGCGGTATTGTTATCAGTCTTGTTATTATCCAAGTCAAGATACTTACCACTGTTGCGGTTCATGATTTTGAAGTTACCCGACAGACCGCTCTTGCCATTTGGTTCGATTCGCACCGAACAAGCCTTATCGTTCCAATCCCCACCAACAAAAGAAGCGTCTGTTGTCCAACTCTTTGAATTACCAGTGAAATCAGCATTCTCATAGAGTGTAATCTTGAAGCCTTTTGTGACCTTCAACGATGATATATCCTTAGCACTAATGCCATACATGGCGAGATCTGCCTGAGTGTAGCTACCCTCGCCCAATGATTTTGAATAACCACGATAGTCGGAATCTGCATAAAGAATTGCTATATTGTCATCGCACTTTTTTGTACCAAACACACGTAGCATCCTCGTTGCCCACTGATTAAGATTCCATGTTTCATCGTTATAAAGCCAAATAAAACCTCCGCTCACTCCATTATTTTTCTTCCATGACTCCATCTGAGCTACGCATGCATCTACACCACCTTCTTGGTAATTCATTCTTCCTGCATGGACAGCTCTGTTACCTAAATGCCAGTCGGATGGATTGTTTCCTGCTCCGCCATCATAACACTGTATAAGTACCCTATCACATCTATCGCCCAACTGAGAAACAAGATTTTCCCAAAAACTACGGTTCGTATATGGCGCGATAGTTGTTTTATACCCCAATTCATACATCATCTGGTGGAATTTAACAGCCGTTGCGACATCGTAGCAATGCTCATCATCGTTGTTTACAGCATCAATCTCTGGAATGGCATTTTTAAGCGCTTTAAAATTCTTATACAAGATGGTACCACTTCCTACACCATGTCTATTAATAAGTTCCTTGATGCGACTAAAAGACTCGTTACCCCAACCACCTATACATATTTCTATTCTACTTATGGTTGTTGGTGCCTGTTTTAGTTTTTTTATGTCAGAGACATAGTTGGGTTGCGTGTTACCAAACACATACTTTCCATCTTTGCATACCGTCTCGCCATCTGTAGTCAGTGTACCATCGGGCTCAACGTTGATATTGAAGAGAATGATGTATGTGAAACCAGAATTGCGTAATTTCTCGATGGTACCGGGACGTTCACGTCGGATATGTCCACCTACATACACGCCAGTGGATTGGGCAATAGTTTTGCTCACTCCCGAAAATACGAGAATGAGCAATAAAAACAGAGTTTGTTTCAATGTATTCATGCTTTGTACTTTTTTGAAAAACGTGAAATAAAGTTGTTAGTCATTCCAAATGATTCCATCAACGATGATCGGTTCGTCATCTTCGTCGGCAATATTTTCATCAGAATCGGCTTTGTTGTAATCATAAAGCGATGCTGAGACAAATGCGCACAAAGCGAGCAAGATCATTGATAAAAGTATTTTTTTTCATATCCATAATTCCGCAACACTATTATTAATTAAACTTTTAAAAGACCTTAGCAACAAAAAGTTGCCCAGGATTTTGCCATGTCAGAATTTTCACTTATTTAAGTGTTGCAAAAAAAATAAAACAAGCAAAACTCTAATATGACATGGCATAGATAGCAACAAAGTCAGAGAAACTCACTCCTTTTGGAGGAATATTTTCGGGTCATGGAACAATTTAACTTCACATTATCATCAGTAATCGACT
>ENA-UERK01000371-UERK01000371.1-human-gut-metagenome-genome-assembly--contig:-NODE-371-length-40162-cov-14.775078_pt1 | contig 40162 bp, 36 predicted proteins | sample MGYA00242957_ERZ507957 | MGnify/ENA primary metagenome ERZ507957 (study PRJEB26167, sample SAMN06115538) | human gut metagenome | host: Homo sapiens | place: China:Heilongjiang | collected 2015-11-06...
TCAAGGCTCTAATGTTCGTCAAATTGCACAACAAGAAAACATTGTGCAAGATGTACAAGAAATCCCGCAAAGCCAGTTTAGCGGATAGCTGTCCATTACCAAAAAATATTCCAGCAAAATCTCTCGGCATTATATCATACAAAGCCTTTGATATAAGAACTTTTCCAGCGCCACATTCGGATTGCAATTTAGCAGCCCTATTAGCAGGTGAGCCTATGGTGGTCATTTCCTCAAATTTTGGCTCCGTATTAGAAAAATTATACTCTGTATATTGCCCCCAATCACACCCTACACCAATTGTAAACTCTCGCATTGATTGATATTTTCCAATTACAGCAAGTGTTTTTGTCAAAGTTTTTGAAAAAACTATTATTTCGATTAGCGAAGATATTTGACTATCATTATTTGCCTGACGAGCCGATCGTCGTACTCCATTGTTCGGTTTTTTATCCCGTCGAGCAATTCCATTATTTCGGCAATGCGTGATTGTTTGTTTTTATCCTTTTGATTCAATGTCGCAAAAATCTCCGTTTTGTAAACTGATTTTATGTTTTTTCGTTCGTTATTTTCAAAAGTGTCTTAGGGAAATCTGTTCCCTGACGGGGCGACTTATTAAGTCGGTATTTGGCAAGCCAAATACGTTCCTCGCTATTACAACGAAACACTGTTTCACAAAACATTTAGTCATCATTTCATATCTTCCACTACAATAACTTTTATTTATTATATAGAATATGGTAATAATATACCGGCATAGCACTCCACCCATGACAAAGACTTCCCGCTCCGTCGAACGCTGCTGCGCCGTCAATGGTTTCCCACACACTTGTTGCACCGCAATCTAACATTACGGTATAATCGCGCTTAATTTCATCAAGAATATACGGCGTCCATTTCGCGGAATCCGTTATCAGCAATGCGTCATATTTAAAACACTTCATACTTAATGAAGGTTCACCGAAATTTCCGGATGCTATCAATTCACACAATTTTTGCGGGTTATTTACAATCCCGGCTATTATTGCCAGAGAATTCCCTAAAACCGTAAAGTCCGAGCCTCCAATAGTTAAGGAGTATGCTTTTTTGTCTTTGTTATAGAATGCCTTTTCGATAGATTTTTTGACTTCTTTTAATATTTTTTCGTATGTAAATTCTTTTCCGATAGCAAGTAAAATATCCCGTAAGTTATTAAGCGCGATAACAAATAAACAGTTAATAATCAAGTCTGGTTTATATTCTTCATCCGCAAAAAGTTTTCCCTCAAGATATTCCGACCAATCATAAAAATTCCAATGATTCTTACCGATAAATTTATACACCAATCCGTTATGCATGTTACCGACAAACGTCTCTATCAACGAAATTAATTTTGTGTAAATCTCATCAATTAAAGTAGCATCTTTTGTGTACTTCAAGTATTCCCCGACCGCTATAAAATAATAAAGCGAAAAGGAAGGAATTGTTAAATCTATGCCGCAGGGCGAACAAATCGAAAGTAATCCGTCGCTTCGTTTATCTTTTGAAAGCAATATTAAATTGCTTCTCGCATACTTAGTGTTGCCGCCTTCAAAAGCATAATACCCACATAACATCTGATTCCTTGAGTCAAAAACATATAAGCACTGCTCCCTCCACGGTGTATCAACGTAATGTTCCATCATTGACAATTGTAAAGTATTGACGCATATATCATAGATTTTCTGTTCAACGGTGCCTTTTAGCCTGAATAGTTTCTTATTTACCGGATACGTTTGAGGTATAATTCCCAGATACAGCAACTCGATTTGGTTTTCGGAATACAATTCAAGGTAACGGCACCCTAAACGTAACATATAGTTCGTAAATTTATTCTTACCTTCTTTTGCAACGTATTCATAACTAAAATTTCTATCATTAATCCTTCCTCGTACGTGACCGTTGCACAAATCTTCGCCCCAAAAGACGGTAATTTTCTGTACGGTAGAAGAAATTAATTCAAAAGACGGCAACCCGACACTTTCTTCTCCGAGATCGACAAGATAATAATTACCACCGTTTTTTATTACTCGCGACAATTTCTCTTCATTTCGTTGAAGCTTACTATCAGGGCGCAAATAAAAAGAACAATTTTTGTTGACCGCAACAGCAAAACCTCCGTCAGGGAATCCGTTATACTCCCACCCGTCCTCTTTCGTCGCGTCATATAAAAAACTAAATCCGAGTTGATTTGTAATTTTCTTACATCTTCCACTAACATATGTTCTGCTTCGCCTTGCAAGAATATGTTCGTCACTGCAAAGCAATAATTTGTCTTGTGAAATAATTTCAAATATAACTCCTGCCCGAGCCGGCTTATAACGTTGAAAATCTTCTCCGAAATGCCACACCAAAACTGCGAAAGTATTTTTCCCTCGCTTTATATATTTACTTATATCAATTTCATCGAATACCTTATAATGTTCAAAATCTCCATACTGATTACTTTCGACCATATTACCGTTTACAAACAACGTATAGTCCCCGTCACACGATATACGACATTCAGCATTCGAACTTTCACAATAGAAAGAAGTAAAAAACTCTCCGTATTCATCTTTATTCAATTCATTACTAATCCATATCCATTTTGACTTTTTAAACACACTCATAATTTTTATATCCAATATCCTTACCTTAAATTACCTAAGCCGCCCGTTTCTCAAACGCAAATATATTATTTTATCAAAATTTTTTATTTTTGGCAAGCGATTTATATCCCTTCTGCAAAAAACGGCAAAAAAAATTTTTTTATTCCTCTTTTTCAACGAAAAATTTATGGTATAATGCTTTTAAAATCAAGAAATGGAGGCTTTATTATGCAAATTACCGATTTTTCGCCGTCGCTCGCGCGCGTGCGTACTATAAGCGATACTGCCGTCGCTACGGCTCCCGCTTCTGCTTCCGATGAAAATATTTCCCTCGACAACGCCGCAGAAGAACAACAACCTCGGCGCGCCGAATACCGTTTGGGCGAGCTTCCGAAACTAAAACTCAGTCAACTGATGAATAAACCCGTGATTTCTTCCGACGGAGCGCTGTTGCCTTTTTGGGGAGTTACGTTTTCGGCTACGGGAGGCAAAATCAGACACCTGATTGTGAAAATGGGCGGCGAAGCGGAACTGTATTTGCCGTTTGCGGCTTCGAAAATTTCCGCGTGGCGCGTAGTGCCCGAATCGAATCGACCGTGCTCGCCGAAAGGCACGCAACGCCTGATTCTCGGCAAGCCCGTGTATTCCACGGCGGGCACGTATTGCGGAAAACTGACCGACGTTTTGATAAAAAACGGAGTTTTAAGCCTTTTTTACACCGAAACCGGCGTTTTTTCCGCGAAAAATCTGTATGCGGCAGGCGACGCGCTTCTTTTAAAGCCTTCCGAACCGTACCCGATCGGGCAGAAAATTCCTCTGAATACGCGCGCTGAAACGAGCGGCGGCGTAGCCGTGCGGCTTTCGAAACAGGTAACAAGGTCGGCTTTGCGATTTTTTCTACGCGAAGGAAAATTGATTGAATTTACCACTTCTTTGCCGCTATTTGACAGAAAACAGCAATAAAATAACGTTCGGAAAATATCACGAATCGAAAGATGGTTCATCGGCTAAGCCGTAGCTTGATATGCCTTTCAGCGGCATTGTATTTGCTTACTTTTATAAATCGAAGAGTTCGTTAAAAGCGCGAATCCATACGTATCTCGTCAGACCGCTGTCGGTCAGTTTCGGTTTGCCGAGGCGGATTTCGTGCTTCACTTCGGCACAGTCCTTCGTAAAACCGCCGCCTTTGATATAATCGGCGCAATAGCACGAATACGTTTTGCCGCTCTTCGCCACTTTCGAGATATTGCTCATATAACCGTTAAACGCCTTTTCTTTGTATTTCTCGTTTCCCGTCAGTTTGTAGTACCAATAATCCGCTTCGGCACGCCAGATCGTCCACGCATGTCCGAAACAGATCGACGGTCCGTCGCCGTCGCCTTCCCAGAATGTTTCCCACCACCGAAGCGACGAACGGAAACACGGCGCGATCGGCGCGCGCGTCATCCACGCTTCGTGCATATCGAGTATCTCTTTCGCGCGGGCGATATACTTTTCTTCGCGCTGAATCTTCGCGCAGTAGTACAAAAGCGAAAGCGCGGTGCAAGAAATCGAGCCGTCCTCCATTTCCGGATCGGTGAGCGGCGATACGTACGCTTCGGTGTGAAAACCTTCGCGCGCATATAAATATGCGGCGATTTGCTCACTTGCCTTTTTATAGCGCGCCGCGAATCCGGGGTGCGTTTTTTCGAGCAGTACCGCCGCGTCGACAAACGGAATTATCAGGCAACATACCGTAGTGTAATCCTCTTTTTCGCCGTTTAAAAAGCCCGTGAAAATCATTCCGTTTTCGAAGTGATGTTTCAAAACGTTATCGAGCGCGCCCGTGAAATATTCGAAATATTCCGCGTTGCCCGTCAATCGGTAAGCGTCCGTTAAAATGGTTACGCCGAATAACAGCTCCTGTATCCGCCCCGATTCGAATATATAATACGAATCCTCCCCGCCGTGCGGTTTGTTGAAAATCGTGCACCGCGGCACGGCTTTGGTTTCGTCCTTTTCCAGCACCGTTTCAAACGCCTTGCGCAATCGCTTCAGATACTTCTCCTTCTTGCCGTAACGCAGCATATATCTCAGCATTGCGGATTGCCAGCACTGCCATTCGCAAAGATTTTGATCGGTACGCCCGATTTCTTCGTCCGATACGGCATCGAGCGCGCGACGGTACACTTCTTTAACATTATCGAACGCGTAATACGCGGCTTCAAGCCCCCGCTTTTTGCCGTAATATGGGTACGCGCGGCAAAGTCCGTACTTTTTCGCTTCGATTTCGATGTATTTTTCGCCGTTTTTCTGTTTTACTTCGTACTTTTTCCCGCACGAAAGCACGGAATCGCACTCGCCGTGCACGCGCAAACGGAGCGTTTCGCCGATCTTCACATAGCTCTTTTCGTACGTCAGCGCGCAGGTATGCAACGCGGCGCAAAGCAGGCTTATTCCGTCCTCTACCCCCGTCGTTTCGAAAATATACAGCTCCAGCCGTTTATTATGCGAGCCGGTGCCGTACGCCTTATCGAACGACGGCATAAACTCCAAAGACACAAAGAAATGCCCCGGGCAGTAATCGGACGAATAATTGCATTTCCAACCGTCGCATTTCCCCTGCGGGAACAAAATCAGGTTTTTGCCGTTCGGATTCGAAAGATAGCAATATTTGTATTTATTGCCCGCCGAGGTATACGGAGAGTTCAAAAGGTATTGATTCTGCCAGCCGCCGCCGTTTTTCTTGCCCATAAAATTGATGGGAAGTTCCAGCGAAAATTCCGATAAATCGGTGCGCGTCGTGCGCATTTTTACAAGCACGCCGCGTCTGCCGCCAACCGTAATAAATTCCGCGCGGAGCGAAGTTTTCGTTTCTTCGCAGTACAGTTCGCCCGCGGCGGGGAGCTGAATAAAATAAGCCTTTCTGTCGTTATACGGCTTGGCGAAATTTTTTGCGCCGCCCGAAGAAAGATCGTCCGTCTGCAACGTGTAGCGTACGGCGAGCTTATCCCCGTTTAAATATGATTCTAATTGTTTTAACGCTTCGTTCATCATTTTTTGTTTTTACCTCCTGAACGTTCAGCCGATTGCATTATTATTGACATCGGCGTTAAATTATGGTATAATAGAATTGCTTTGACATACAGAAAAAGCAAGGAGAATTTCTTGTGAATACCGAATTTATTTTTTTTAACAGGCAGATTTATAATCAATCTTACCAGATTCACCCGCACGTTCACCCTTGCTTCGAACTGGTGTATTATCTTTCGGGCGAAGGCACGGTGAACATAAATAACGTAGATTACAAATTCAAGCCCAACTGTTTTGCTTTCACCGCCCCCAACGAGATTCACAGCGAAAGTTCGCGCACCCCCGCCACGGTGCTGTTTATCGGGTTCAAAACCGATCGGCTTTTGCCGAAAAAGCCGCTTGCCGCCGATCACGACGGCGATATTTTAAAAACAATGCTCGAAATAGCAAACGAAATGAATTTAAAACGCTCTTACTATTCGGCAATTCTGAATACGCTTACCGAAAAATTAGTGTACCTTGTTTTGCGCAAAGCGGGCGTGGAGCAAAACAAAGAAGAATATTTCAGATATATTTTAAATTACTTCAACGTCAACGCGAATCAGAATATCAGCATTAAACAAATCGCTTTCAACCTCGGCTATAACGCGGACTATCTCGGACAGCTGTTTCTTGCGAATACGGGGAAAACGGCAAAAAACTATCTGACGGAAATAAGATTGAAAAACGTATGCGAATTTCTTTTGAATTTTGACTATTCGTTGAATAAAATCGCCGAATTGACGGGCTTTTCTTCCGCTTCTCATCTTTGCCTGATTTTTAAAAAGTATTACGGCATATCGCCGCTCGAATACAAAAAACAAGAACAGAAAAAAGTAAAAACCGCAAGCCTCGTTCGCAACGTTTAATATATTTTTTATCAATCGTATCAGTCAATCGTATAAGCCGCCGCCCGAAAGCGGCGGTTTATTCTTATTCGACTTATTTTTATACCATTATACGGCGCAACCGTTCGGATTCTTTTCTGATCGGCTCGATTCCCGCGTTCACGCGTTCCGAAATCTTTTCGAAGCCTTTTTTCAGAAGCAAAATCCGATGGTTGCCCTCGCCCTCCTCAAATACGCTTTTGCCGTCTTCAAGAATCGTTATTTTTCCCGATGAGGAATAATCGAAGTATTTTTCGCAGTTTTCCGTTGCGCAAAGACAGGTAACGGGGTCCCAACTCATCCGGCGAAAACGATTCACTTCGTAGCCTACGCTTTCGGCGTAACGCCGCATAGAATACCACACGGGGTTTTTGCCGTTTTTCATTTCAGTAAAGACTTCCGCGCCCGCTTCCCACGGCACAAACACCGCTTTCACGGGGCAACGGCGGGTAAAATATTGCGCCGACTTTATATCTTGCAGAATATTCCATTCGGGCTCGACTTTTTCGGGGTTTTCGCCGAAATTCTGCGCAAACGAACCGCCCATACAGAAAATTTCTTCCACGCTTCTTTCAAGCAATTCCACGCCGCCGAGCGCGGAAATTTCGTCCGCTTCGCTTTTTAACAGCCGCGCCAGATTCACGAGCGGTCCGATGGCGACGAGCGTGATTTTTTCCTTTGCTTCGGCAAGCGTTTTTCTTAATAATTTCACCGCTTCGCAAGCCCCGTCGGACGCGCCGTATTTTTCCATCACCGCCGCCGAATAATTATTCAGCTTATCGCAACCGAGCGCAGGCTTCGCCATTGCGCCCACCGTTACCGATTCGCCGTAATATTCCGCGATTGCCCTGACGGTTGACACCGCTCCGCTTCTTGTGGTGCTTGTGGTAACGCACAAGATTTCAAGCTCTTTTGCGATTTGCTTATTCAGCAGAATCGCAAGCGCAACGGCGTCGTCGCAATCGACGCCCATATCTGTATCGAGAATAACTCTCTGTTTCTTATTTTTCTCCATTCGAATGTAACCCCGACTAAATTTTTATCGTAACGCGCTTTAATCGGTACGTCCAGAGCGGGTCTTCTTTTTTTCCGCTCGATACGTATTTTTTATTGACGTCCGACTCCGTTACCACGACTTCGAGACGATCGCTTGCGGTAAGATAACCGTACCCGTCGCGGACGACGCACGTATTGTGCACGCCCTTGTACGTTTCGCCGACTTTACAGCTGATTTGCCCTACCGTTTCCCAAGAAATTTTTTCTTCTCTCCACGTGCTCGCCTCGTAATCTTTGAAAACCGATCCGATTTCCGCCGTTCCCGATTTCGATTGATTTTTAATTCTGAAAACCGGCGCGGCAGACATAGCAAACCGTTCGTTATACTCTCCGTCGGTGATTCCGTAAATATACCCGCCGACGGGGTCGTAGGCGTAATCGCCGTTGGTTACGGTGGGCACGGCGGTGGGCGCAGACGTTTTTGAATTTGCGCCGAGGCGCAGAATACCGCCACAATTCATTTGTTGCACGAAAAATTCGCGCGTTATCTGATTCAGATCGGAAAAATCGTACCCCGCCACGGAAGTTACCGTTGCGTGCCGCCAACGGTTATTTCCATCGCAGATTGGGGCAATCGTGGAATAAAACATTAAAATTCTGCCCTTTTTATCCACGCTGATCATAGAAGCCTGACCGTACCCCCATTGATACGTGCTCCGCAATTCGGCGGGAACGTTATCGGAAGTGTATTTCAGCAACGGATTGATTTTATCGCAACGCTTCCACGGTCCTTCCGCGGTTTTCGCCACGGCAAGGCACACGTGATTGTATTCGTTGTTTCTTGTATTGCAGGCAAGATACGCCATTAAATAGCCGAACGATTCGCCGTCGTAGGTAAATTCGCCCTTGATCACGTTCGGATCGCATACCTGCTGTCCTTCCGTATCGCTTTCGGATACGTTCTGCCTTTTCAAAGGCGAAAGCACGTATTTTTTCGGACTCCAAAACCATTCGTCTTTGATTTTTACGCCCTTTCGCATTGCGATATAATCGGTAACGCGATCGTTGCCGAGCGAATCGACGTATACGTCGCCCGCGCCTTTGCCCCGCGTTTCTCTGTTCGAACAATAATACGCGTAGCGGGTGTTTTCGTCTTCCCGAAAAATCGACGGGCAATAATTATAAATCGCCAGGTCGGCATTCGCGACGACCTGCCCGTTTTCATCGAGGACGTCCGATTGTTCCCAAAACATATTTCCCGCCGCGCTTTCTTTCGTATATCCTTCGGGAATTACCGTCTCTTCGTCTTTTTGCGCAGTACAAGCGGAAAACCCCGAAAACAGCGCTAAAATCGCCAAGGCGCGCCCGATAAAAATTCGATTAGTTTTTCTCATTTTTTCTCTCTTTGCGTTGTTTCCGCACAAATATCGATAAAACCGACAACGCGCACGCCGCCGTTACCGCGAATACCCCCGAGCGAATTTTGCCGTTGCAACCGCTTCCGCATCCGCTCTTTTCTTCGGAATTTTCGGGATTTTCGGGTTGCGGCGCGGGATCGGGCGTAGGATCGGGCGTAGGATCAGGCGTAGGGGTGGGATTAACGGCTTCTACATAATCGGTATGCCCGCATACGTCGCAAGCGCCGTCTTTGTTTTCGTCTTTACAAACGCCGTCGCCGCAGATACCGCTTCCGCAATCGTCGCAAGCGCCGTCTTCGTCGAGATCGTAAAACGGGTGAGGCAACGGCGAAAGACACAGATCGCACAACGCGTCTGAATTGTTATCGGAATGGTTCACGCACGGCGTTTTTTCTATTTTCGAAAGCCGATACGCGCCCGTAGTTGCGCCGTATTCGTCGGTGAAAAACGGATCGGCGATATACTCGTTGCCCGCCAGCGCGGAAAGCGTTTGCTTCCACGTTCCGCTCTTCGTTTTTTCCGTCGCCGCCTCTGCCGAAAACACCGTAACCCAGTTGCCGCCGATTTTAATTTCCACGTCGCCGAAATCCATACAGATTCCCGCGTAATTCATCGGCTCGAAGCAGATAAACACGTACTTGATTTTGGACATATCCAGCTGTGAATTTTCCTCGGGCTTCGCGGAGAAAATTTCTCCGTTCGACGGCGTAACGTCTTCGAACGTGGTATCGTCGAGCGGCAGTTCGATATAACAATTCTGCCATCTGCCGCAAACGAAATAAGGAATCTGATTGTTTATGTAATACAACTGAGAATCTGTTTTTCCGTTCGGCAAAGTGAATTTCGCCTTGCCGTAAGGTTTGGTTCTTTTTCTTAATACGTCTGCGCCGTTCGTGCTTACGCCGCCGAAGCCGACGGCGATATTGTTGTCGTTTGCGTCGGTCGCCGCGCTTTTCAAGCCGTTGCTCTTGAATCTTATGCGCATCGCCGTGGCCTCGCGCCAGTCGTTCACCGAAACGCCGAGGTCGAGATTGACAATCGACGACGATTCGCCTTTCGCGTACCATTTATCGCCGAGGATTCCGAGTCCGTTCGGTCCGAGCCGATCGCGCATTCCGAGCATACGGATCGCCGTAAACGGCGAAGTTTCGTTACATTCGTCGAAAACGTATTTTTCCGTTGTTTCGCCCGAGGATTCTTCGGCATAGCCTCGGTTTTCGTAAATCGTTCCCGCAGAAAACAGAGAAAACCCGAATAACGCGGTAAGAATACAAGCCGACAGTTTTAATATTTTCTTTTTTAACCCTTTCATATTTTCACCTCTTATTAAACAATAATATATTTTTTGTAGTAGTTAATATCGCCGCGAGCGCCCCACACGTCGGAATACGTTTTGCCGTTCTTTTCCCAAGTGTATCTCCCGCCCTCGGAAATCGTTTTTTTCGTATAATCGCTACGATTTAACGGATAAACCAGCGGAACGCCGAGCGTTTGTTTTTTCTCTTTGAATTTCACGTTGTAAGCGGCATACAGCGTATCGTACCCCAAGCCTTTCAGCGCGTTGATTGCGTTATCGAGAATTCGGAAAGACGCCTCTTTGTTTTCCGTTGCGATGATTTTGGTTACGGCGTTTGCCCAGCGGGCATCGACTTTCGCTTTAATGCCCACGATTTCGGAATAGCTCTTGCCCACGGACGCGTCTGCCTTATAATCGTATAACGGATCGAGGAGTCCGTACACCGCCGTGTAAGACGTGGAATACATAGCAAGCGGCATTTTTATATTATCGATATACTCGCTTTCTTTGTTGGTTTTCTGTATACCCCAGTTTCTCGACTGCAAATACGTAGGACGGTTGAGCAACGTCCATTCGGCAACGCCGTATTCCGCCGCTTTTTCTTCATCGCCCGAGCCGAGTACGGAAATATAGTTATCGGTGTAATGATATTGCCCGTTTGTATCTATGAAATACGTGGCGTCTTCCGCGGTAAATTCCGCCGCAAGGCTTTCATCGGCAAGCCCCGTGATCGTTCCGCTTTCGTCGGCTACGCCTTTCAAGCCGTAAGCGCAAAGTTCCTGTCCTTCGTCGCTCCAAAGGTACGCCAGCGCTTTCGCCGCCGTTTCGGGGTTTTTACAGCTCTTCGAAATCGCGGTAATCAGATACCCCGCGCCCGCGATATCGCCGAGTTGCGGATCTTCGCCTTTGCTGTTTTTTATCACCATAGACACGTACTCGACGGGTTCGTCTTCCTCGTTCTGCGGGAATCTGCCCGCCGCGAGATACGAAGGATAATTCTGCGGCGTGCCGCAGAAGATAAACGCGTCGCCGCGCGCCAGCACTTCGCCTACCTGAGAAATTTCGGTGTTGCCGAGCGCCGCCTGCGGCAACATTTTCGGCTCGCCCGAATTCGTTTTATCGTTGTTGTAAAGCGTATTTAAAAAATCGAGGACTTCTCTGAATTGTTCCGTCTGCGCGCCGTCTACGTAATTTCCGTTCATATCTTCGTAGCGCACGCCGAAATACTGGCACATCCACGCAACGCCCTGAAAACTTGTGGAGGGCACGAACGGATCGAGAAGCAAGCCGAAATACGAAGATTTTTTGTTTTCGGGCACGCAATTATGGTATACCCACCGCATTGCGTTCGTTGCGCCCGCCGCCGTGGTAATATCGTAAGCGGCGTTGTCGGTAAGATGATTGTCGATCACATATTCCATATAGCTTTCGAAATAATCTTTTCTGACAAGCATTGCGCCGTTCGGCTGTAACACCTCGTTTTCGTCGGAAAGGTAGAAATGGCTCGGCAAGCCGTAAGTTGCGCCGTTTACGGCATAATGATTTTTGATTTCGTCTTCGATGGTTAAGCCGAGATGATACTTTTCGTTCAGCTCTTCCAAAGACCATAAATTTCCCGAAGCCGCAAGCTGACGATACCTTTCGTCGTCGGCGCGCATAGAGATCAAATCGGGCAACGACGATGAAGAAATCATCAGCGAAAGCTTATCGGTGGTTGTGCCCGAGGACGAGTCCATAGAAAACTCCAAGCCCGTTTTGCTTCTGATCGCGCGCGATACCTTGCTGTCTTCGTTTACCGTAAACGATACGTCTACATACCAGTCGAGCGCGGAGCTGTTTTTGCCGCACGATCCAAGCGCTGCCGCCGCGCCTGCGGTGAGCATAGCGGCAAGAGTAAGAGATAAAAATTTTTTCATTGTTTCCTCCCGTCAGCCCTTTAACGAGCCGACATAAATTCCTTTCGTAAAAAACCGCTGAAAGAACGGGAACATCGCGAACATAGGCAACGAGCCGAACATCATCGCCGCCAGCGACACCGTTTTTGCGGATACCGATTTTTTCACCACGGCAGGCACTCCCGAGGGAATCGCGCTTGCGCTTCCGTTGATGATTTTTTGCAGTACATATTGCAGAACATTCAGATTTTTATTGAGCGGAGCGTAAATTTCGGTGGTGAGATAATCGTTCCAGTGCCCGATGAGCGCCCACATAAGAACGGTGGCGAGAATGGGTTTCGAACACGGCGCGACGATCGTAAAGAAAATTTTAAATTCGCTTGCGCCGTCGATGACAGCCGCTTCGTGCAGATCTTCGGGCAAGCCGTTGAAAAACGCCCGCATCAGAATCATATCGTATACGTTGTACATTCCCGGCAAAACGTATATCCAGAACGTGTTTAAAAGCCCTAACATTTTGCACAAAAGGTAAAGCGGAATCATTCCGCCGCCGAAAAACATCGTAATCAGATTGATGATATTAAAGACCTTTTTCCCTTTCAGTTCTTTGCGGCTCATTCCGTACGCCACGAACGCGGTGAAGCCCACCAGCATCGCGGGACCCGTAAGACACCGCAAAACGGTTATCAGCAGTCCGTGCCAGATGCGCTCGTCGGAAACGATCACTTTGTAATTTGCCCACGTGAACACGCGGGGCACAAGATATACGCCGCCTTTTAAATAATCGGTGCCGTTGTTGAACGAGCCGATCAGCGTAAACCACACGGGGTAAAAAGCCAGCACGGTGAACACGATCAGCAACGCGGCAATCACGTAATCGCCCGCAGTCGCTCTGTTCAACCGCGATTTTTTCGATCGGCTTTGTTTTTCGTTGTTTTGCGCGAATTTCGTTTCGTCCGCGTTTTCTCTTCTTTCCATTAAAAAATCACCCCGCTTCCCGAAATCAGCTTTGAAATTTTATTCGCCAGAAGAATCAAAATCATTCCCACCAGCGCCTGAAACAACCCCACCGCCGTGGCGTAGGAATATTGCATATTGTTGATGCCGTATCTGAGCACGTAAGTAGAAACGACTTCCGTCCGCGATAAATTCGTTTGCGTTTGCCAAAGCAACATTGTGCCCGTATCGTTGTTCATTATGCCCGATATGGCAAGCACCAGATTCAAAGCGAAAATCGGCATTATTACAGGCAATGTAACGTACCGGGCCTTCTGAAAACGATTTACGCCGTCGATATTCGCCGCGTCGTACAACTCCACGTTTACGTCGGCAATCGCCGCAAGATAAATCACCGAGCCCCAGCCCGAGCTTTTCATTACGTTAGAAACAATCATCAGCGTCCAGCTGTATTCGGGCGAAGATTTGAAATTTATGTAGCTGTCGATCACGCCGCATTTATACAACAGCGCGTTCACTACCCCCACGCCCCCGCCGTAACCGTCGTCCACAAGCGAGTACACGATGCCTACGAACACCACGATGGAAATGAAATGCGGCAAAAACATAAAGAACTGAATCCCTTTCGAAAGTTTCTGATTCTTCATTTCGCTGAACATTACGGCGAGAAGCACGGGGATAGGCATCGTTATCGCCAGATTGAGTAAATTGAAACCGAGCGTGTTTAAAATCACGTCTTTGAAATCGGGATCGGTGATAAAGCGATAAAAATGATAAAAACCGCCCATATCCGCCCATTCCGAATGGAACATTGCCGAAAATACGTCCAGCGTGTTATCGGCGTTTTTAAATGCAAGCGTGAGCCCGAACATAGGCGCATAAGAAAACACCGCAAGAAATAATACGCCGCACAGCGCCATTATAAACACTTCCACGTTGTTTCTGCGCCACTTCGCACGCTTTTTTGAAACCGTTACTTCTTTCATCGTATTCTCCTATTTTTGAGAGGCAATAATAAGCGATTGCCTCTCAAAAAAAGACCTTTTTTGATAAGTCAAAAAAATTTTTACTGAAACTCATCGAATGATTTTTCGTTATCGTAATCGGTTTCCGTGGAAGCCGTAATCACATCGCGCGTTACGAGTATCATTTCCGAAATTTCAGGCTTTGAGTATTTTTTCATCTTCTTTTCCCCCCTTATATTCCCGCCAGCTTTTTTAATACCGCAAGATCTTCCGCAGGATACGGACTGTACCCTCCGTCCGCTTCGTAAGCGTATTTTTCGCTTTGCTCCGAAGATCTGTCGTTATATGCCGATTCTGCCACTTCGGCAATCGATCTTTCGTTGTCGTTTTCCGCGGCGAAATAAGTTGCCGTCGCGCCGTCGGAATATGTAATCGTTACATAGCCGCGCCCCGTAAATTTCGTTGAGAAATTATCTTTCGGAACGTCCGTCATCACAGATCGATATTCTTTTACGCCGTCTGCGGCAGGTGCGTATTTCTGCGTGGGAATATCGAGTTTTTTCCCTGCGAATGCGCTTTCAGCCGACGTTACGATCGTTCCGAATGCGGCGGCTTCTGCATACCCGGAAAGCAAGGCGAACGACTCTTCGTCGATCGTTACGCACCAGCGTATACCGCTCTTTTCGTTTTCGCCCTCTTTGTAGCCTTTGATTTTTACCGAAGCGCCGATTTTCATCAGGAACGACGCGTTGATTGCCGTGAACGTGAGTTTATTTTGTTTGCCCGTGTATTCGCCCGCGTTCATCAATTTCTTTTCGCCGTTTTCTTCGTACGCCCACCCTAAAAACGTTTTATTTTCGGCTTCGTCCGCCGCAAGCGTAAGATTCTTCGTTGTTTCTACCGATTTATGCGTAACGCCCGCCGCCGTTACGAGCGTATACCGGTTCACAGCCGCGTAGCAAGCGTCGCATTTTCCGTCGTCATCTTCGTCCGCGTGGTCGCAACGATATGCCGAAATATTTCCGATCGTCATTTTATCGCCGACAGCAAACGAATGAGAATTGATTACGAAATACAGCGACGAAAACAAAGACGAATCGGCAAGATAATCTTTATCCGCCTTTTCGAATACCGAAAACGGCATATAAACTTTGCCTTTAAATCCCTTTTTGAAAGTATTCGCGCCGATTCCTTCGTCCGCATTCGTTTTCGCGCTTTCGCCCTCGGAAACGTAGGTTGCGTGCCCCACGCTGCCCCAAGAACGGTACGCCGTATTGTTTTCATCGAACACGGTTACGTCGATTGAAACGCTTTCGGAATTTAAAGCGGTTGTATCGAGCTCGAACGTGATTCCCGCATAGTTCGTCATATCGGAATATTCGTTTGTTTCCGCGCCGTTTGCGTATTCTTTCGCCTGTATGTAGAGCCATTGTTTCGTATTCGTTGTTTTTGCCGCTTTTTCTAAATTCCAGACGGCTTTATCCGCAAAATCTTTTTGATAAACCTGATACGCCATCGCACTGCCGAGTCCGCTTAAAAACTCTTCGTAGGTATGCGATTCGTCCATTCTCCACCAGGCAGGTCCGTAATACCACTCGCTGTTTTTGATTGCCGCTATCGCGCTGCGATTCTGCCACTGCGTAATCTGCGTTGCGGCAGACGGGTCAAACAAAACCGTTTGTTTTTCATCGCGTATCAGCGTTACTTTGCCCGTTTCCAACGCCTTTGCGTCCCACGAATGATACCTTACGGCAAGCGCGGTAACGTTGGAAAAATCGAATTCCGTTGCGCCATTGTATTTTGCAAATTCACCCGTAAATAAATCTTTCGTTAATTCGAGATAACCGTGCCCGTCGATATATACCCCGCGCCAGTTGGAATTATCCGATACATACCTCGATACTTCTGTCCCGTTTACCGTGCCGTAAAAATACGGATGATGTAAAAACGCCGAAGCGGAAGAGTCGTGATTGACATTGATCTGCGAGCCGTTTTTATCTACCAGCCATAAACTCATCCAGTTGCAGGAACTGCCCGAAAGCGCGTTGACTTCTAACTGCAATACGTCGGAATTTGTAAAATCAAACGACTGCTCGCCGTCGGTAAGCCCCATTGTGATTGTTGCGAAGCCCCACCAGTTCTTATCGGCACTTTCGCCTTGACTCGTATCGTTTATCCAGCGGATACCGTCGAAATAATCTGCGCCGCGGGTGAGATGGTTTTCAACCAACGATTGATCGCCCACCTGAGCGACTTTTGCCGCCGCGCCCATATAATACTGCACGTCGGCGGCGTAATTCGCGTTTTCGGGGATTTCGTTTTGTTCGGAAAGCGCATTTTCGTGCGTTTGCGCCTCCGCCTCTGCCTCCGCCGTTCCCGTTTTCGCTCGAAGCGACGTAATCGAGCCGCTTCCCGCACAAAGCGCGGAGCAACCGATTGCGGCGCAAAGCGCAAGCGCGCCGACTCTTTTTTTAGATTTTGTTCCCATTTTCCGACTCCTTATATAATAGATTTATCGGCACGCACTTAAACGAAGAGCAATCTTTTGAATGATTTTCGCTTCGCTGAATCCGTGCCAACAAAATAAGTCTATCATTAAATTTTTCGTTCGTCAATAGAAAAAACGAAAAACCTCGGATTTTTGATATGTATTTCTATAATTTTTATGATGTTTTTTTGCCGTTAAATTTTGCATTTTAACCGTTTTTTCGAAATTTTAAAGAATTTTCAATGATTTATCCATTTTTTTCTATAAAAAGCCAAATTTTTATTAAAAATGATTTTATGTATTTTTGATATTAAATTTTACCCGGACGTTTAAATTTTGCCGTTATTTTTTCTACTTCGTCTGAATGAAATTTCTTTTATTATAAGCGTTGCGGGGACTGCGAACTTGCAGTCCCCGCAATGAAGCCGAACGAAAATATATGTTTATTCTGAAAATGTTTATTCTGAAAATTCAGGCAGCGAAAATGCTTTGCGCCTGCCTTTTTCCTTTCGCGATTTTTTCACTCACCGTTTTTGCCGTTTCGCCCGCCGCTACCCCCGACAAAATCGCGAGCGCGTTGCCGAGTACGGTATACTTTTTTTCGCCCCGTTCCGCCGTAAACGCGCCGTCTTCCGCAACGAAAAACGCTTCTTGCGCCGCTTCGCGCGTTTCACGGATTTCCTTTTCGTACGCAAACGTTTCGCCAAGTTTTTCGGCGATATACTTCACGTTTTCAAGCGCGAGCACGAACAGACAGTTGATAAACAAATCGGACGTTTCTTCCTGATTTTCCCCGAGCGTGCCTTCCGCATAAGTCGACCAGTCGTAGAAATTCCAATGCTCTTTGCCGCCGAAGCGATTTACCAGCCCGCCCTTTCTGTGCGATAAAAACGTTTGAAGCACCGAAAGAATTTTCGGATAAATTTCTTTTAAAAACGCCGTATCGCCCGTGAAAGCGAGATATTGATTCTAACACACAACGAATAGATACTAACAGTGAAGTTATGGAAAAACACTTATTCGCACTTTTTTTCACTATGCAAGAAAAATTCCACGCACCTAAGTATTATCGTTTTTTGAAAGATTACATATAACCGATTTTGCTTAATAAAAAAAGGTATGCACCTTTCGATGCACACCCCGTAGAATATGCACCTCACAGTCACCACAACAATTCCACGTCAACGACATAATGGAATAAGACGCATATTTCTACCGATACGATAATTCCGTTATGGAATCTTTCTTCGCATCGTTAAAACGCGAAGAATTATACAGAAAAAAGTATCGTTCGGAAAAGGAATTTTACAAAGCTGTTGAGGATTATATTGAGTTTTATAACGAGCAACGTCCTCACGCAAAACTGCAATACAAGACTCCGAATCAAAAAGAACGTGAATATAAAGAAAAATAAGAAGATTTTGAGTAAATCTATCGGACAAGCGGGGTTCGGAAATAAAAAATTATTATTTTTAATTTTGCTATTTTACTTTTTTCGGTTTTTAGTCCGATAGAGCAAATAAGAATAAAGGCATACAACCCCGCATAAATACTGAAAAAAATAGAAAAACACTATCAATAATCGAACCTTGGGAGTTCAGATGTCGATAGTGTTTTCAGATGGTGGAAGTGGTGGGGATCGAACCCACGTCTTACTCGGCTGCCAAAAAACTTTCTACATACTTAGTTTGCCTTTATTCTTAAAAAACGGTTGCGGGTAAACGCGCCGCCGCTTTCGCACGGGATAATTTTAATCTTTCCGTCCCCTCCCGCCGGAACAAAAAGATTTTTTCGTCTTGATTTACGCCGCGTCTTTCACCGACGAAAAAATGAAAGCCGACGCTTTGTTTAAAACAAAGTTACGCCGCTAAGGCGTATTCTGCATTGTTATCTGCATTTAAATTTTTCGGAATGTTTTTAACGCAGCCACTCCGTCTGCGGTATGCTTATCTTTCCGCTCACCGGCAATCGAAACCTTTACACCCCCGTATTATATTTTTCACGCGCGCGCCGCTTTTTCGGTTTTCAGCCGCTTTCGCCGCACCTTCGCGTTTTATATTATTATACACGTATTTTCCGCAAAAGTAAACGCTTTTCAACCTTTTTTCGCAATTTTTTTCACAGAAGTTCTGTGTTCCGTGCCGCTTAACAGCCTCCATACGTTTTTATGATGCGCCCCCCACGTGAACACGTTCAACAGCAGCAGCAACAACATCGCCGTCGCGAAATACACGTTTTTTTCCGCTCCGTAACGCAACAGAAATATCGTTCCCTGCCAGATTGCAAACCCGGAAGTGCCGATCAGCGAGCCCATCGAACCCCACTCCGTGAAAAAAATGTACAGCGCCACCGCCACGAAAAACAAAAAGCCGAGCAACAGAAACCACGGATTTTCGCAGGCTAAACCGAACCAGAATCCGCCGAACGTGGAAGCGATGCCCTTTCCGCCTTTAAAGCGGTTCGTTACGGGGAAAATATGTCCGATAATAACAAACAGCGCCGCAAGATATCTCGCTACATCCGCCACGCACACGTCGGAACCGGAAAACACGAATTTTCTGAAAATCAGATGCGCGGCAAGCGTGGGAAGTCCGCCCTTGAACGCATCGCAGAAAAAGGTAATCACGCCGATCTTCCAGCCGAATTCGCGGCTCATATTCATCGTACCCGGATTTCCGCTGCCGATTTTCGTAATGTCTTTATGCTTCTTTTTGGAGATAAACCGTGCGAAATTGAAACAGCCGATAAAATAGCATACCGCCGCCAAGATTAAAAATTGCCAAAAATTTTCCGTAAAATTCCAAGACCGCACCGCCGTACGCACTCCTTTTATCGTTTCTTTTTACTCTTCGTCTTTCCGTTCCCGCACGACGATTTTAATCGGCGTACCCGAAAAATCGTACGCGCCGCGAATCACGTTTTCGAGGTACCGCTCGTACGAGAAATGCATCAGCCCTTCGTCGTTCACGAACAGCGCAAACGTAGGCGGACAGACGCTCACCTGCGAAGAATAGTAAATTTTCATTCTTCTGCCGAGGTAAGAAGGCGGTTCCGAAATACGCACCGCGTCGCCGATTAAATCGTTAAGCGCGCCCGTGGGCACGCGGAACGTGGCGTGCGCGTACACTTCGTCGCAAAGAGAAAGCAGTTTTTCCGCACGCTGCCCCGTTTTCGCCGAGATATACAGCGATTTATAATAGGACATGAATTTCAGGTCGTTCTGCAGTTTTTCTTCAAACTTATTCACCGTGTGGGTATCTTTTTCCACAAGATCCCACTTATTCATCACTATGACGGACGGTTTGCCCTGTTCGTGCACGTAGCCGATAATTTTCACGTCCTGTTCGGTAAGCCCTTCGTTGGCGTCCACCACAAGGGCGCACACGTCGCTTCGGCGCACCGCGTCGAACGCGCGCATATTGCTGTAATATTCCACGTCGTCGTCCACGCTGCGTTTCTTTCTGATGCCCGCCGTATCGATAATCGTGTATTTTTTACCGTTTCTTTCAAACAAAGTATCGATAGCGTCGCGCGTGGTGCCCGCCATCGGCGTAACAATGCTTCTTTCCTGCCCCAGCAACCTGTTCACAAGGCTGCTTTTGCCCGCGTTCGGCTTGCCGACGATGGCGATTTTCAGCGACTTATCCTCTTCCGTTTCGCCTTCGGGAAAATATTCCACCGCCTTATCGAGCACGTCGCCGATGCCGGAGGAATGTTCCGCCGAAACGGCAAACGGTTCGCCGAGCCCCAGCGCGTAAAATTCGAACACTTTATCGGGCGAATATTCGTCGATTTTGTTCACCACCAGAATTACCGGCTTTTTGCTGCGGCGAAGTACGTCCGCCACGTCGTAATCGGAGGCGGAAAGCCCCTCTCTGCCGTCGGTGAAAAACAAAATCACGTCCGCGGTATCGATAGCCACGTCCGCCTGTTTGAAAATTTCGCGCCACATCGTATCTTCCGATTTCAGTTCGATGCCGCCCGTATCCACCACGGTAAATTTTTTGCCGCGCCATTCCGCGTCGGCATACAGCCTATCGCGCGTAACGCCGGGGCGATTTTCCGTGATGGCGATTTTTCTGCCTGCCACTTTATTGAAAAACGTGCTTTTCCCCACGTTGGGGCGCCCCACGAGGGCGATCAGCGGATTTGCCATGATTATTTCTCCGTTCTGCTTTTGTATCCCGTTCTATCCGAACTTATCTTTGTACCCGTTTATTATACCCTGTTTTTCCGATTTTGTAAAGAAAAAAGACGGACAATCGCAAAGATTGCCGCCTTTTCCGAAAAATTTCAACGTTTTTGCTTACTTGATTAAGCCGCCCATCACGCCGAATACGCAGCCGAGCACATATACGACAAGCGCGATCCAGTAAATTACGCGCCACGCCGTTTTTTTGCCGCGGGTATAATCGTAAGCGGGAATGCCGATGCCGATAAGTACGAAAAGTTTTGCGATCAGATTGATGATGCTTGCCACGGAGCCGGTGAAAATTCCGCCGATTAAAAACATCGTTGCGGCGATAACCAGTGCAAAATAGCTGCATCCCTTCAGAATGCCGTACTTCGTAACGGTACCCGAAGATCTTTTGCGTGTGGTGGTGGTAGTTGTTTTTTGGGTTGCCATAATAAATCCTCCTGAGATTTAAATTTTTTTCTTTATTCATCCTGCGCGTTACCGCCGCCCGTAAGTGCGGCAACGTTCAGATTCATACCATATATTTTGTCGAGTTTTTCCAGCAAGCCGGAAAAATACGGCGGCAGCGGCGCGTAAAAAGTAAGCCGTTCGCCCGTTGTCGGGTGCGTAAAACTCAACGAATACGCGTGCAGAAGCTGTCCGTTCAGAGAAAATTTCTGCTTTTTATATCCGTATACCGGGTCGCCTACCACGGGATGCCCCATATATTTCGCATGCACGCGTATCTGATGCGTGCGCCCCGTGTGCAGCATAAACCGGCAAAGCGTGTAATCGCTGCCGTAGCGCGCCGCCACCTCGTAATCGGTAATCGCGTTTTTGCCGCGCCCTGCGGGCAACACAGCCATTTTCAGCCTGTCCGCGGGACTTCTGCCGATGTCCGTGGCGATTCTGCCTTTTTCCGCTTTTACGCAGCCTTCCAGCAGCGCATAATACTTTCGGCTGCAGGTTTTATCGGCAATCTGCGCGGAAAGCGAAACGTGCGCCTTATCGTTTTTAGCCACAACCAGCAAGCCGGACGTATCTTTATCGATTCTGTGCACGATGCCGGGGCGCAGCACGCCGCCCACGCCGCTTAAATGATCGAGCGAGGCGAGAAGCGCGTTTACGAGGGTGCCGTCCGCCTGCCCCGCGCCCGCGTGCACCACCATGCCCTGCGGCTTGTTGATGACGGCGAGATCGTTATCCTGATACACGATATCGAGCGGAATGTTTTCCGGGCGCGCCTTGCACTCTTTTACTTCCGGAAGTTCGATTTTTACCGTTTCGCCCGCTTTCACTTCGCGCGAAGCTTTGATCGCCGCGCCGTTGATACTCACCGCGTTTTCGTCGGCAAGCTTTTTCACGCGCGAACGCGTTTCGCCCGTTTTTTCGCTTAAAAACACGTCCGCGCGGGCGTAATCGGTTTCCGCCGTAAATTCGCGAGAAGTCATTGCCCGCCGCCCTCTTCGCCGGTTTTATCGCTCTCGTCCGCGCCGCCGTCGGTTTTGTCGTTCGCTTCCGCCTTTTCGTTTCCGCCGCGTTCCGCCGCCAGCGTTTCCGCTAAAGCTTTGCTCTTTTTTGTGGGGAACAGCGCTTCGCTGTCGAAAAACAGAAACGATAAAACCAGCAGAATCGCGCCCGCCGTAATGAAGAAATCGGCGAAATTGCAGATGCCGAAATTAAACGAGCCGAATTTTATACCCGATACGTCCACCATATCGCGCACGCCTTTCGCGCCGCCCGTCTGCCACATTTTAAACACGATACGGTCGATTAAATTGCCGATACCGCCCGCTACCACGAAAATCAGCGAAATACGAAGCGTTTTCCGCCGCTTATCCAGCAAGGCATAAAACACGGAAAGCGCAATCATCATCAGCGCCGTCAGCACGATAATCGCGATTTTTCCGCCCACGGAACTATCCGAAAACATTCCGAAAGAAATGCCGCGATTGTACACCAGCCTGAGCACGACGAAATCGCCGACGATTTTCACCGCCCTGCCGTCCGCAAGATACTTTTCGGCAAGCGCTTTGGTTGCAAGATCGAAAACAATCAGAAAGACGAACAATGCCGCGCCCCACAGCGTAACGCCGCCGAGCGAAAGCTTCTTTTTCAGTTTTGCCGTAAAACCGCCTTTTCCCATGTTTATCCCTTTACTTCTCCGCGTTTTTCTCGCGGATTTCCGAAATCATATCCGTTTTCAGCTTGTGCAGCTTTTCCGATAAGTCCACTTTGTACAGCGCGGGCATATCGATACGCAGATATTCTTCCCAGAACGCAGAAAGCTCTTTCTGCGCAAATTCGCGAAGCTCGGTAAGCTTCGGAAATTCATACGCGAGTTTGCCGTTTTCCACGATTTTGTGCAACAATTCTTCCGCGCGGAAATTCGTAACCGTGGTGCGTTTCCACGTTTCCAGCGGGTGAAAAATGGTAAGCGGTTTGCTTTCGTCCACCGTTTCGCCGCGCAACGTGATTATATCCGCCACCGCTTTGCCCGTCTTTTTATCGTATAAGCGGAACAGGTTTTTAAACGACGGGTTCGTGATTTTTTCCGCGTTATCCGAAAGCTTGATTTTCGGAACGATCGTTCCGTCCTCCTTCACAACCGCGGCAAGCTTATACACGCCGCCGAGTGCCGGCATCTCTTCGGAGGTAATCAGCTTGGTGCCTACGCCCCAACTGTTGATTTTCGCGCCCTGATTTAACAGCGAAGAAATCGAGCGTTCGTCCAGATCGCCCGAAGCGCATACAATCGCTTTTTCGAACCCCGCTTCGTCCAGCATTTTACGCGCCTTTTTGGAAAGATAGGCAAAATCGCCGCTGTCGAGGCGGATGCCCACGGGTTTGTGCCCTTCCGCGCGCAGTTCTTTAAACACGCGGATGGCGTTGGGGATACCGCTGTGCAGCGTATCGTAGGTATCAACAAGCAGCAGGCAGTTATCGGGATACACTTTCGCGTATGCTTTGAACGCCTCGTACTCGCTTGCGTAGTCCATCACCCAGCTGTGCGCCATCGTTCCCGCCACGGGCACGTCGAACATCTGCCCGGTGATGACGTTGGAAGTGGAACGGCAGCCGCCGATGATCGCCGCGCGCGCACCGTAAATGCCCGCGTCCGGTCCCTGAGCGCGACGAAGCCCGAATTCCATCACCACGCCGCCTTGCGCCGCGCGACAGATTTTTGCCGCTTTGGTGGCGATCAGCGTCTGGTGGTTGATGATATTCAGCAGCGCCGTTTCGGCAAACTGCGCCTGAATCAGAGGCGCCTTGATTGTGAGAATCGGCTCGCCCGGAAATACCGGTTCTCCCTCTTTCACCGCGTACACGTCGCCCGTGAAACGCATGTTTTTAAGATACTCCAGAAATTCTTCGTCGAACGTGTTCAGCGAACGGAGATAGGCAATATCGTCCTCGGAAAAATGCCAGTTCAAAAGATAATCCATCGCCTGTTCCAGCCCTGCGAACAGCGAATAGGTAATCATTTTGTTCTGACGGAAGAAGATATCGAACACCACTTCTTCCTCGTGCTTTTTCTGTTTGAAAAAGCCGTAGCCCATTGTAATTTCGTAAAAATCCGTCAATAAAGTAAGGTTGCGCATCGTTTATTCCTTTTTCTCTGCGTCTTCGTCGTTTTCCCCGTCTTTTTCCGTTTGTTCTTCCGGTGCTTTTTCCTGCCCGCTTTCCGCCTGCGATTCTTCCGATTCTGCCGTTTCTTTCGTTTCTTTCGCTGCGGGCTCGGCATAATTTTCGGGATAAATCGCGCACATGATATTGATTTTATTCTTCACGGGAATTTCGTTTTTCGAATCCCCCCTGTATTCGGTAATCGCGTACGGATCGCCTTTGAGCGAACCGAACAAAACGCCCTCTTTCTTACGGTTGCGGATGAGCACGAACGCCATCATCGACGCGCCGAATAAAAACAGCAACAGCGAGAACACAAGCGACCACGGCACTCCGCCGCCGCTTAAAATATAGTTGGGATCGCGCAAAGGTTCCATAATCGAGCGCACCGCGCCGTAGTGCATGAAATACCACGCCGTAGCCACGCCGTTCGGCTTTTTGGGATTCTTCCACACAAAGAGGAAAATCAGCAGCGCGCCGATTAAATTCGCAAGGCTTTCGTAGAAGAAAAACGCGTAATGCCACGTGCCGCCCGTGATGCCTGCGTCGAACCCGAACCATTTGGAAAAGGTAAGCGTAAACGTTTCGAGGCAGCTGCCGCCTTTATGAATATACACGGCGAACGGAAAGCATTGCAGCGCCGTATTCGTTACTTCCGCGCCGTACACTTCCTGATTCGCGAAATTCCCCCAGCGCCCCATCGCCTGCGCCAATAACAGCCCCACCACGATGCAATCGCCCGCGCGGAAAAAATTCACTTTCTTGATATAGCTTACAAGCGCCACGCCGAAAACGCCGCCTAAAATGCCGCCGATAATGGAAAGCCCGCCGTCGCGGATGGATTTCATGGAAAACCATTCGTTGATCGGCATGCCGTCGGTAATGCAGTAAAAAAGCCGCGTGGTGATGATGGCAATAGGCAGCGTAACGCAGAAATACGTCATAAACAAATCGGACGACATGTTTCTGCGTTTGAATAACAGCGAAATCAGAAAAAACGCCGCAATCATGCCGCTTACGATGCAAAGCGCGTAAGCGTATATTTTAAACCCGAAAATCGTGATTCCGGGGTTATCGGCAAGCAGCGAATAAGTCATTTCCGGTTAACTCCTTTGAAAAGATTACTTTTCAAGTATAGCACATCGCAGAAAAAACGTCAAGTCCGCGCGGGGCGCCCCGTCAATTTTTCTTGCAATTATCGCATTTCTGAAACAGTTTTATATTGTGCGCCGCGTATTTTTCGGCGTTTTAATCTATTTTCGCTTTCACCGCTTTCGAAGAATTCACCACGGGAATCAGCAAAATAAACGCAAGCAGATTCGCGGCGTTTTCCGCGACTCTTAAAAGCACGATCATGCGGTAAGCGATATACCAGAAATAATTGATATGAATTTCGCCGAGCCCGAACACCTCGAGAAGTTTCGAAACGATATTATTGAACGTCCAGTGCCGCACGTATTTATAATAGAGAAAATAGCCGCCCGTTTCTATGCCCGCGGTACAAATCAACAGCGTGAAAACACCCGTAAGCACGGCTTTGAAATACACGCCTCCTTTTTTCTTCGTGCGGAAATTGCACATAATCATGCCCGCGATAAATCCCGAAAACGCCTTGGATAGACTCACCCACGGAAAGAACATATACCCGCGCGAATTAAACAGTAAAAAACACAGTAAATCGCCGATAAGCCCCACCGAAAAGCCGTAAAACGCCCCTAAAATACTGCCCGAAAGAAAGCATACGCACATATTCAGCGAAATCATATTCGGCGAACTCGTAGGCACAAGCGTGGGTACGGGAAACGTTAAAAGCGCGTTCACAATCACGCAAAGCGCCGTTAAAACGGCAACAATCGCTATTTTTTTGCCCTCGGAGGTCTGCCCCCTGATAAATTCGGAAAAGAAAATTTTTCTGAATTTTTCGCCCATTGTCTTCCGGACACACTCGCGGGTTTCAAGCTCGCCCGCAGGCGACAGTCCTTCTTGTATTTTTTCCATAATAAAAAACCTCCTCGTTGAAAAACGAGAGGTCCGCCGTTTTGTATACAGCCCTCACGGGCGAAAGACAAAGCGAAAGCGGACGCGCCGTGGTCGCCGCAGAACGACGCCCGCACAATCGCGGGCCCGCCCTTTCGTCCGCCGACAACGTCCCGTCCGGCGGCACTTAACGCGCCAAAGCTACTCTTGTTGCATACAGTATACCCCAAACGCGAAAAAAAATCAATGAAAACGGCGCCGCTTTTCAAAGAATTTTTCCGGAAAACGGCAAATAAACGCGCGGAAATTGCCTATACTTTTGTTATGAGTCTTATTTTCGTACGAACGATTTTAATTTTCATTACGCTTTTATTCATCATGCGGCTGATGGGAAAGCGACAGATAGGCGAAATGCAGCCGTACGAACTCGTCATTACGCTGATCATCGCCGATCTTGCCTGCATCCCCATGGCAGACCCATCCGTGCCGCTTCTGTACGGGCTTGTCGCGATTCTCGCCATTTATCTGATGCACCAGATCGTGTGCCTGTGCGACTTGAAATCCAAAACGATGAAGCGCATATTAAGCGGTTCGCCCAGTATCGTTTTAAATAAAAACGGCATAGACATCACACAACTGAAAAAGAACAATCTTGACGTTTCCGATCTGATTGAAAGTCTGCGCGGAGCGGGATATTTTTCGCTTGACGCCGTGGATTACGCGCTGTACGAAGCGAACGGCACGTTTTCGGCACTGCCGAAGCAGGACTATGAAAAACTGCAGTCCTCTTTATCCGTCATCATCATCGACGAAGGGAAATTCGAAGAAAAAAACGTGCTTTTAAGCGGAAAAACACGCGAAGAATTCTGCAACGTTTTACGTGAAAACGGGTGCGATAATTATAAAAAAATGCTGATTTTAACGCTGGACGGCAACGGAAAGATGTATTTTCAGCAAAAAGGCGAAAAATTCAAAATTCTGCAAACGGATACGGGAGGCGCAAGGTTATGGTGAAAACCATCGTAAGCATTATTATATCGGCTTCGCTGCTGCTGTTTATTTCGTTGTTCGAACACTTCTGCGTAAACGCCGTATTTTACGGCTTCCGCGAACGGCTGACGGCGCTGTACGAAAAAACGGAAGAAGGAAAAGCCACGTTCTGCGACGGAGATAGCGTGCGCGCGTTCTGGACGGAAAAAAGAAAAGAGCTGCACGTATGGGTTACGCACACCTCTATAGAAAACGTGGATTATCAGTTAAACGAAGCGATCGGCTATCTGTACGAGGAAAAATTCGACGACGCGCTGCCGAAAATAGAAGTGCTCATCGAAATGACGAAAAAAATCCCCGCCGCGTATTCGTTCAGTTTCGAAAACGTGTTCTGACCGCATCGGAAATCGTTTGCGGAAAAAATGCGGAACCGCCGCGCATCACACCAGCCCGTAGGCGGCAAGGATACGCAGATCCGCGTCGAAAATATTCTGCAAAAACGTTTTGACGGCATTGTTCGTGGCTTTATCGAACGTGCCGTTTTCGTTGCTTTTCAGCATCGCCACGATGGCGTTGAAATTTTTGTAAATCGACTGCGCGTCCTCTTCTATCGCCGTGTACGCTTCCTCTTTGCCGCCGTGCTGAATCGCGTACATTTCGCGGATAGTGCCGTTCATTTTATGCAGAATTTCTATCTTGCCCGTGGCGAACGTTTCCGCACATTCGTGATTCAAGTCGGATAAAAGCGCGATAAATTTTTGCAGTTGTTCGTTGCCTTCCAGTTCGGTAGCCATAATTTTCTCCTTCGCGTCCGCCGCGTTGTTTATGCGGCGTTTCCGGCGACTATTTTATAATGTTACGCCGTTTAATTCAAGCAGCGCGCGCGCCGTTTCAACGCTGTCGGCGCCCGTAGCGTTCTTCACGGGGGCGAATTCTTTTTCGCGCCGCACTTCGCAGGGCAACACACTGCCCATAAACGAGATTAAATCCACCGCCAGCGTTTCGAATTTCAATCCGTTTTCCCGCTGCGGTTCGCATTTTTCGCCCCGCTCGTTTACATACGGAATCTTTTTTTTCACGATATGTACGGGGATTTTTTCCCGTTCCGTTTCTTCCAGCCGTTCCAGCGAAAACAGATAATTTAAAATTACGCCGTAAGAATATTCCAGGCTGCCGTCCGCCGCCCGCGCGTTTGCCGTTTCTTCCGTCAGTTCGTAATATTCAATCACCGCGGCTTTGCCGTCCTTTTCGCAAAGCACCCCCACTTTTTCCTGCGGGCTGTTCTTTCGCACGCACTTGGCGCCGCACGCCTTTCCGCTTTCCAGCGTGGCGCCGATAAACACGGGATCGAACGGGCGCTGCAATACGTTATCCACCGCGTATACGTTCAGCCACTCAGCTCCGCCGTTTTTCAGTTCTTCGTATAATCCCGATTTTTTCAGCGACGAGAACCAGCCTCCGTTGCCGTTCGGAGAAGTGGCGGGCGTATCTTTTTCTTCCTGAAGAATTTTGCCGTTCATGTCCGTGCACGGCGCGGCGTCCTGCACGAAAAACCGCACTTTTTCCGCATCGTAACCGAAATACCCGTTTTTCTTCCAGAATTCCTGCGTTTCTTCGTTGTTTTTTTCGCTGGTCATCACAAGCAGAAGCGGGCGCGCGCCGCTTTCCCGCAAATCGTTCAGAATGTTGTTCATCTGACAGGCAAAAATGGAAAGTTCGCGCGTAACGCCCATATTAAACGCGCCCTTCGGTCCTTCCGCGCCCAGCCGCGTACCCTGCCCGCCGGCAAGAAGCAGTCCCGCGATTTTTCCGCTTTTCAACGCCTCGTTGCCGATGGTTTTAAAACGCTGTTCGTTTGCTTCGATATCGGCGACGGAAAGTCCTTTCACCTGCGAAAGGCGCGAACCTTCGCCGGATAAATGCTGCGGATGTTTTAAATTTTCAAGTACCGCAAAATCAAGTCTTTCGATATTACGCAGAAGCTTTTCTTTACCGGTTTCGTCCAGCTCGTCCCAAAAACGCAGCAACTGCTCCTGCCCGTTCCGCTTTAAAAGCTCTTTCGTCTGTTCGTAATTCATATCTTCCTCCGGGAATTTTACGCAACGGTTTCATTGTAGCAGATCGGAATAAAAAAAGCAAGCCTTTTCCCCTCGGCAATGAAATTTTAAAACTTTGTTTGCGATTTTCTCACTTTTTTGTAAACGACTCACGATAAAAAGTTTACTTTTCCCCCTTTACGTGTTATAATTTAGAGGATGAAACGCGGTTTTCTTTCAAAACTGTATATGCGCGTCCGCCAACGGCTTCTGGGGATAACCTTTCCCGTAGAGGACGATTTGTTCCGCTGCTTTACTTGCGATTCGCAGGGCGCGCTGGCGCAAAGCCGCTCCGGCGACGAATTGCAGCTGGTACACGTAAAAAACGGAAATAATTTCGCCGCATACGCTTACAGCATCCGCCTGAACCGCCTGATCGGCGAGCTTGGCAGGCAACTGACGCAGGATCTTCTGAAAATTTTCGGGAAAGGTTTCTGCCTCGACGGCGAAATCGCCGCGATATCCAAAGACGAAAACGAAAAATTCCGCTGCAGCGTGCGCGTATTTAACACCTCTTCGATGATGGCGCCGTATCTGGAAGAACTGCCCTATCTGTTTTCGGAACGGAACGAATAAAAATCGCCGGATAAAAATTTTGCCGACCTGTTTTCAAGGTCGGCTTTCGCTTTCAAAAAATCAATCAATTGTTCTCTTCCAGCAGCTTGCCCGCCTTTTTCTGGCAGACGAAGTAAATCGGCACGAAAATCAGCGTGGTTAACAGCCAGCTTGCCGGGTACAGAAGATACAGCGACGTAAGCGTATTCCACGCTTTCAGCACCGTATTCAGCCAGAGAATACGGAACAGGCAGGTGCCTCCCAGCACCACGAACATCGCCGTCATCGATTTGCCCAGCCCGCGCAGACAATACGCGAATACTTCCTGCAAACCGCAGAGAAAATAGGTAATCGAAATAATCAGCATACGCGTATGCGCGTAGCCGATGACTTCTTCGCTATCCGTCATAAACGAACACAGCGGACGGGCAAGAAGCGCAAGCAATCCGCCGAGAACGAGCCCTATAACGGTAGTTAAACCGAGCGCCGTATACGCGGATTTTTTCACGCGGTCGAATTTTTTCGCGCCGTAATTCTGGCTGACGAACACCGTGGAAGAAAGGCTGATGCCGTACATCGCCTGATAGGTAAGATTATCGTACTGCGAAGCGATGGTATTCGCCGCCATGACGGATTGACCGAAGCCGTTGATGGCGGATTGCACAAGCACGTTGGAAATGGAAAACAAGCTGCCCTGCAAACCGGAAGGCAAACCGATTTTCGCCATATCCGCAAGCTCTCTTTTGTAAATTCGGAGATGTTCTTTTTTCAGCTGCGCGGCGCCCGTTTCTTTAAAAAGCGCCAGAATGGCAAACACCGCCGAAATACCGTTGGAAACCACCGTGGCGATCGCCACGCCCTCTACGTCTTTTTTTAATACCAGCACGAAAAATACATTTAAAAATACGTTGGCAATGCCGCCGATGACAAGATAAATTAACGGGCGGAACGTATCGCCCACGCCGCGGAGCACTGCGGTGGAAAAATTGTAAAGCATGATGATAGGCATGCCGAGGAAGTAAACTTTAAGATACTTCACCGCCATATCCAGAACCGCCGGATCGCATTTCATCCATATAAGAAAAACGCGTGCGCCGAAAAAGCCCACAAACAACAATATCACGCCGCAAAGAAGCGAAGTTACCACCGAACACCCGACAATCCGCTGCGACCTTTCCGTTTCGCCGCTGCCAACGCAGCGCGCCACAAGCACGTTTGTACCTACGGAAAGTCCTACGAACAAATTGATAATCAGCTGAATCAGCGAACCCGTAGCGCCCACCGCCGCCACGGCACCGTCGCCGCTTTCGCTGAAAATGCCCAGCACCGCCACATCCGCCGCATTGAACAGAAGCTGCAGAAGATTGGTGGCTATCAGCGGCAGCGCGTATAAAATCATCGATTTTAAAATCGGACCGCCCACTATATCGATTTCTTTTTTTCTTTTAACGTTGGTAAGCATATACGTTTCCCTCTTGCCGAGCGAAAACAAGAATTTCTCGCGGCGCGGCTCATCCGCCCGCAAAAGCAGAAAAACAGCGCGCGCCAAAAACGCGCGCGCCGCATTTATTATACGTCGATTTCAGAAAAAGCGCAAAAACGCTCAGTCTTCCAGTCCCTCGTTAAGTTTCGCAAGAAGCTTATCGAGATCCTCGCCGTGAACGGCAACCGCTTCCGCAACCGTTTCGCCGTGCGCCATCGCGCAACCGAAGCAGTGCATGCCCGCCGCCATAAGAATATCGGGTGCGTCCGGGTTGAGCTGTAAGCAATCCGCAATCAAAGTATCCGCAGTAATTTTAGCCATTGAAATTTTCTCCTTAAATCAATTTTTCTACATTGTAGCACATCCGAAAAAAAAAGACAAGATTTTAAACGGTGTTTTTTCAGGGGAAACAAGAAAAATTTTCCGATTACGGAGAAAAAGCGACGTTTTGAAAAAATTTTCAAAAAAATTAGAGCGCACTTGCCGAAAAACGGTTGACAAACGCAGAAAAAAATACTATACTATGTAAGCAGTTTTGAAAAGGCGCGCTTGTCGCGGCTGCTTTTCAAAGAAAGCAAAACAACGGAATATGCACCTTTAGCTCAACTGGATAGAGCGTTGGTCTACGGAACCAAAGGCTAGGGATTCGAATTCCTTAAGGTGCACCACGAAGTTATCATCCGAATTGTTGACTCGTAACGAGCGAATGGTTCGGATTTATTTTTTATTTAAAACAGGCAACGGCAACGCGATCGTCTACGCGGCAATCGCTATTCCGTCGCTTCGCTCCTTACCGATTTACTTTATATATCGGCAAATCCGAAGAAATTAAGTATAATAAAAATGACTTAAAACCGCCCGAATATACATAAAAAAGCTCCGAAAACGATTCAATCGCGCTCGGAGCTCTTCAATTTTTGTACCTGTTACAGAGGAATACAAAACGGATTTATTGCCGGTTTTATTCTTCGCTTTCCGCTGCGGCGGGAACGACGCCGTTAGCATTTTCTAAAGCAGGCGCCTTATGCGAACGGATATATTTCGTCCATTTGATATAACCGTAAGTGGTGTTGGTGAGATAGCCCGCTTTGAGAACAAGCAGTATCCACTGCCCCGCCATGATATTCAACGCGATTTCGAGAATGCAGACGATATACCAGGCGATCCACTGTTCGCGATAGCGGAACAGAATGAATAATCCGTTGGCTATGCCTACGGCGGAAGCGCACGCGTCGATATAGCCGCCTACGTCTTTCACTACTTCGTTATACGATAAAATACCTTTACCCAAATCGATCAGGGAAAGAAGATAGCCTATGCCGATCGTCCATACGGCTATACCCGCAATAAGAAGTATATCCTGCTTCCAGCTGAGCTTGCGCACTGCGGTGATTTCTTTTTCTTCGGAATCGGCGTGTTTATTCCAGTTCACGAAGCTGATGATGTCGATGGGAATCCAGAAAAACAGCGTTACCGCCATGGTGGCGAATCTGTACGCGCATACGATGCAGATAAGTATTTCCACCACTTCCACCAGCAGCGATACGATAAAATTCCATTTGCTTTGCTTGGAAATCAGCAGTTCGCACGTGATATTCGATACAATATCCACCAGATACAATATCGTAATCAGTTTAGGGTTTACCGCAAGTTCATCGGAATCTTCCGGGAAAACGAAACAGAACACGATGGCAAGTACGAGAATGGATATATACCAGATTTTTTCGTACGTCGTGAAATAGTTCCATAAGTTTTTCAATTTCTGACCAAACGTCAGCTTCGGTGTATCTTTTACGTCTTTCATTTTTTTATTTTTCCTTTTCTTCGATTATTTTTTGATTTTTTTGTTTTTGTGCATTGTTCCGGCTTTTGCCGTTTTTTTCGGATACAACTCCCGTCGGACGACTAAAACGCGTCTTTCGAAATTTTGCTCCAGCGTTTTTCGATGAATTTCATTTTCAAAGAAAGAGGCAGCGGCTTCGTTGCGACGTTCATCAGCTTGTTCCAGAAGCCGATAATCGCTTTTCGTTTGCCCTTTTCCGCAGCGCGCAGACTCTTTCTTGCCACCAGCGACGGAGGCTCGGCGGCAAGTTTGCCCCATGCTTTCTGCCCGCGGATTTGTTCGCGCACGTCCTCGCGCGTGGGCATCGCGCCGGGAAGAATGACGGTTACGGTAATTCCGCGTTTTTTTACTTCGCGCGAAAGCGCCTGCGAAAACGAAGTAAGCGCGCCTTTCGTTGCCGAATAAACGGCGAAATACGGCATGGGATAAATGCCGGAAACGCTGGAAATATTGATAATTTTTGCCTTTTTCGTCGCGTGCTGCACTGCGTAAAGGCACATTGCCGCCGCACCTTCGAAGTTTGCGCGGCACTGGAAAAGCAGTTTTTCCTGCGTGTAATTTTCAAAAGGTTTCTGGATATCCGCCCCCGCGACGTTGATGAGCATTTTCACCCGTTCGCCGCGCGCGGAAAGCGCTTCGAAAAATTCGCTGCGGCTTACTTCCGAAGATAGATCCATTGCTTTCGTAAATATTTCCGCGCGGAACGGAATACCGCTTTTCAACGCGGCAAGTTTTTCCTCGCTTCTGCCCGTCAGTACCAGCGACGTTTCGCCGCTTTCGAGCCCGCTTTTTAGTTCTTTACTGTAAATCAGTTCGTTTATGAACGCCTTGCCGAGATAGCCCGTCGCGCCCGTTATTATGATGCAATTTTCCGCCATGATTCCGTCTGCTCCGTTTTGTCCGTTGTTCTGTTTAAAACGCCGCGGAAAACGATTACGTCCACACTTTTTCGGGATCGAAGCCGTAAATCTGCACGATTTGCATATATTCGCTGTTTGCCATATCGCGGGGCTTTACCACGCAGCCGCCGTTTGAATCGAGATCGATTCCGAACTGTTTATACGCATACCACACGACGTGCGCGCACTGCGTTCCCTTTAACGGCTGTTGATTTTTCTTACTGAAAATACCCGCGAATACCGTATACGGCACCCCGAGCAACTGTTTTTTGGCATATTCCGCCACTTCCTTGCGCGTTTCATCCGATATCTTTTCGGGATTCGGGCGCAGTACCATAAACGTAGCATAATCGTTGAATACGTTCACTGCGGTTAAATGACTGGTGGTGCCCGGCGTATTCGCTTCTACAATCAGTCCGTCGTCCGATACCACAAGCGCCGCATGCCCGTAACGGAACCCGAGAACGTGCGTTGCCGAAGTTACGATGATATCCCCCTCGCGCACGGCGCCGATTGCCGCGTTTTTTCCCTCTTCCAGCTTCTCCCAGCACGTCCACGGGGCGAAACGTTCGCGATACACCGACACTTTTTCCATATAACATTTCTGAATGGTTCTGATCCGATTTTTACCGCTGCCGCTATTCCAAAGCCTGTCCGCCCCGATTTTCGTCAAGCCCGTCTGCGCATACAATAACGCATAATCGTCTTCGGTAAGCTCGCTCTGCGATTTTTCAAATGTGGCGGTTAAATCGGCAAAATCGTAATCGGGCGTCCACTGCCGCCAGGTTGCGTCGGAAATCAGCGTGGAAGCCTCCACGCCGATAAGCACAAGCATTAAAAACGCGGTAAAGCACGCAAAAACGCGCAGGAACGTAAGATACGCCCCGCCGCGTTTGATTTTTGTTGATTTGCCGCCCGATTTACTCAATTTGTTTTCCTTTGCGTTTACATTTTCGCCCGTACGGCGCTATATGTTATTTATTTTTGTTCTCCGGCGCCGAAGATGCCCGTACCGATCCGCACCATATTGCTGCCGTTTTCCACGCACAATTTATAATCGCCGCTCATGCCCATCGAAAGCACAGACATATCGGCGTCGTTCGCTTTAATTTTATCGAGCAACGCGCGCATTTTTTTCACCATGGCGCCGCCATCCTCTTCATTGATTCCGGCGGGAAGCATTGCCATGAAACCGCACGGTCTGATATTTTGAAGCGCGCGCACGAAGCGATACGCGGCTTCGGCATCCTCATATAAAAAGCCGCCTTTACTTTCTTCTCCGCCGATATTCACTTCGAGCAGAACGTTACTAACAACGCCGCGTTTTAAAGACATCGCAGAAATTGCCCGCGCGATTTTTTCGGAATCGCACGATTGAATCAGCTGTACTTTTCCTACGATATATTTCAGCTTGTTTTCCTGAAGTCTGCCGATGAAATGGCGCGGGAACGGAGGAAACAAATCGTTTTTATCGCGGAATTCCTGCGCTTTATTTTCGGCAACGGCGTCTATGCCGCCCGCCATCGCTTCTTTGATTTCTTCCGCTGTACGCGTTTTTGTGGCGGCGACGATATTCACGCGTTCGCCGAACGGATTTTCGGATATTTCCTCGCGGATTTTCCGTATATTGTTCTGTATCGAAGATTCCATAAGTTTTCCGCCGCAAGATTTTCGCCGCGCAACGTATTTTCCTTTGGTTTTTGTTTTGCGACACAAACATTATAGCGATTTTTTTGTATTTTGTCAATTTTGTTACGTACTGAAATCAGGAAAAAATCTATTTTTTTTCTCTCACCCCCGCCTTTTGCAACAATTATAAAAGAAAAAAAATAAGAAAAAACTTTAAAAGACTATGAAAAAACATTTGACAAACAGCGCAAGAAACGGTATAATGATTGAGTGCTTTGGGGATATGGCTCAGTTGGTAGAGCGCCTCGTTCGCAACGAGGAGGCCACGAGTTCGAATCTCGTTATCTCCACCATAAGGAACCGTGGTCGAACCCGCGGTTCCTTTTCATTTGCGTAAATAGCGTTGCAGGGATAATCGTTAAGACGAAAGTCGCGAAAAAGAAAAATTCTTACGACTGTCTGACGAAACCCCGTCAAAACGGAAAGTTTGTAAAGAAAACTAAATAATATACGATTTAAGGCGATAGAACGTTGATTCTACCGCCTTTTTCTTTGCCTTTGATGAGTTTTAACCATCTGAGTTAATCGCCTTTCGTCTGCATTTGTAGCACAGTGAAATGCGAAAGTCAACGGCAAAAAATTCTTGCTACGTCTTTTTATTAAAATAGATATTAACGCAACGATTTTTGTGCTTTTTCGTTGACTTCCGTGTAACCGAGTACAAAATAAAAAAAAATTATCTTTTCCCGGTGCTCCCCCGTTTTTGCCGAAAGGCGAAAGTAAATCGGAGGAAATTTTTTCTTTCTGATAATAAATTACAAATTAAGCCAGCCCCGTATTTCCTTGTTTTTTTATTTACGGGACTAACCTCTTTTTTTAAATTTTTATTATCAACCGCAACTCGTGCTACTTATGAATAAGCAAAGTTTATAATTATTTTTTCAGCTCAATCTAATTCTTCGCAGAAATTCACATATTCCGGCGCGGAAATCGCCGCGATAATATCGTCGTGCCGCACCGCTTTTTTAAATTCGCCCGATACGATCGTAAGCTCGATCGTATATACGTATAATCCCGAATTCATATTTGAATTTAGCAATTAAAAACTCGTTTTACACTTCCGCATTCGCATCCGAATAAACAAATGCACCGTAGCCCCAGCCGGATTTTTTGCCTGATTTAACGTAATCCATGTATTTTTTTCGCAAAGAAGTATTTTGCGGCAACTTGTCAATGTCTTGCTCTTTCGTATCATAGAGCCGCCACGCCCAAGAAAAAAAGTCGTCATAATATCCGCTATCCATCAATTCGTAATCCGATATAAATGCAAATAAATTGGATTGAGGCGAAAGCATTTGCTTTACGGCGGGAAACAAAAGCCAGGATTCACATGTAAAAACGATTTTATCGTCGCCGAAAAACGGCTTACTGCCTGCGCCATACGTTCGCCACGATCTGTCAGCAATACGTCCGCCCCGACATCGTGGATATCTGGATGGGCGATTCTCCCGATCGGCTTGTCGGCAGAGTTTACACACACTTTCCCGATAATTTTATGAAAAAACAAATGGACTTAGTAATTTTCCCTACGCCGACAAAAAAATAGTTAACAGAGCAACTATTTCCTTCCCCAAATTCTTCCCCAAACGATGCCGAAATCGCAAAAACGAGTGTATAATTATACATTTATACAATATAAAATTAGCGTTTATGCAATTATTTTTGCATAAACGCTAAGCCGTGGCTTTCTAATACGAAATGACTACCTTCTATTTCAGTTTGCAACCATTCCTTTTCAGTTTGCAACCATTCCTTTTTGAATGCCGCCTGTCATTTATTGACTATTTTATCAAATTTATCGTTCTTACTTTTTATGTATAATGAAAATTATTTTAAACAAACTAGTTTATATAATGTATCAAGCGGAGATTCTTCAACGTTAGTATGCTCTCTCTCCCATTCCGTTAGTACCTTATCATCCAATTTTATCATTTTTTGGATACTTGCACTAACATCATACTCAATGTGCGGTAATGTGCTATCATTAAATTTAGACGAACCACGATGTTCAAAACTTTCACGAAGGCGTTTTAAGCGGTCGGGTTTTTGACATCTCAAAACTCTTGTTGCGGATAGTTCACTATATATCCAAGGAGACAATGTTTTTTCTGCTTGCTCTACTTTATTCAACTCGTCTTTTAAACAAATTGATTGAGGTGTATTATAAAAAATTAAGCATTCAGTTCTATCAATCATATCTAATAGAGCTGCTGAAAGCATCGTGTGTACATGACTTGTTGTATAATTCCTTAATTTATAGTCATATGTCTTTCCATCTTGATGCTTACAAAATCTATCATCAATTAGTTTCAATAAATCATCGCAATAACCCCAAGCACAAGAATCTATAAAAGCCGTAAGACCAAATTTGTTTTTTAACCAACCAGCAAATGCTTTTACTTTTTCAATATCTTGATGTGAGTGTGAAATAAAAACATCCGCCTTTGCAATAGAAAACCATGTTTCTTTCACTGCTGTTCCATCTATATGCCTGTTATCTAATAAAAAGGGTCTTAACGAACATTCACACTGCTGTTGAAAATTCTCGTATATTTTTCTTCCTGCTTCTCGATATTGATCTATATTTTTATTATAAAAACAATCTGAAATTTCACAATTAAACTTAGAATACATAAACTTTCTCCTTAATTATCGTAATAAAGCGATTGCCTAAGAGGCATACAAGAATTGCGATGTGTGGTTTGATATTTAGCGTCCATTGACCGCTCATAGGCTTTTTGCACCAAATAGATTATATCATTATTTAAATCTCCCCATTCAGTCCATACTACATATTCTTTATTATCCCATAGTTTCGTAGGAAATGTATTCAAATCAAGGGGTTGTAAATTGTCTTCTCGTTTTGGTAAATGAACGCCAACAATGCCCAATCTCTCGCCTACATTTCCTTTAAGGGCGGTATGTATCTCGTGATCCACGTGGGGACGTCTATAAGTTTCTTGACCAACCAAACACAATAGTACATCACATTGCTTTAATTTTTCGCACAAATAAGTTTTTATACTTTCCGCAGATTTGCCATTAAAATTTTTATTTTCGGGAACAACATAATAATCTATTCCGTGACTTTTTAATATATTTATGGCTTTCTTTCTATAAGCACTATCGGCTCTGTGGTAACTTATAAACACTTTCATCTTAGATTAAAACCCCCAATAAAATAAGTCCAATCACCATCAAGCCATATAAAATACTTTCGGAAGGAGATATAAATGCATTGCACACAGAATACCGCCAACCTTTATATTTATTGAGAGGCATTTCATAATCTTTTACTTTTAGCTCATCATTGCATTGTTCTTTATGAATAACATCATTATAAATGCCTATAAATTTTCTTTCCTTAGATAGATAAAATGAATCTAAAAACCAAAATAAAACAGTAGGGGCTATGGCAACAAAAATAAAAAATTGATTACCGCCACATCCATTGCTTATGGTTGCAACATAAACAGCTATTAACGCAGATACTATTGTTATAGCCCAGCCTTTCATCTGAAAAGAACACTGATTCATCCTTGAAATATTGCTTTGCAAAAATTCTAAATGTTTTTCATTGAATTCCATTGATTTCTCCTAAAACTTATATTTATGTTCAAAATAATAGTTAATTCAACTAAGTAATATTGCAGAAAAACACAAGAGAGGAAACAAGTCTAGGCATCCTCCATTTTTCGTAATATTTCCTTATCAAAACTATCACCCATTGTTTAGTCTCAAAGCAGATTGCATTTTAAGACCAATCATATATTGCTATCATTATAGCATATTTCAAATCATTTTACACATACAGAAGTTTGAAATAAATGTTTTTCGCTTCTCCGTTATTTTACCGTTAGCTGATAACATCTTGGAATTATATCAAGTTTGTATGTTCAATTTGATTTTATTAGTTACATTATAACATATCCCTTCATTTTTTTCAAGCAGTTTTTTTATCTTTCGATAGAAAAGAAGTCCGAAACGGATGTTTCAGACTTCCTCTATATTAAATTTTCTCTTGTATTTGTATTCCCCCCTTCAATACTATAATTATAGATTTGTCTTTCATAACTCGGATATATTCCACAAGACGGCGAAGCGTTACGTCGCTATATTCCGAAAATTCAAGGCTGTCGGCGGATAAGCATTGCTTTATATTTTCTATTTCTTTGTTCACCGCTTTTTATATCCTGCTGGTAAAATATAGTTGAATTGCAACATAATATTTCATATCAATTTTCCTTATTAAATGTTTGTGTTATA
>ENA-UERK01000378-UERK01000378.1-human-gut-metagenome-genome-assembly--contig:-NODE-378-length-39879-cov-22.287322_pt1 | contig 39879 bp, 20 predicted proteins | sample MGYA00242957_ERZ507957 | MGnify/ENA primary metagenome ERZ507957 (study PRJEB26167, sample SAMN06115538) | human gut metagenome | host: Homo sapiens | place: China:Heilongjiang | collected 2015-11-06...
TTATCTCCGCAGACGGAGCACTCATGCCAATGGTTTGTTTCGTCGGTTGACCATGTGGTACTGTAGGTATGTGTGTGAGGCTTATCCTCCCAGATTGCATATAATGTAACATCGCCTGTAACGTTATATGTTGTGCCTTCGATTACCGCGCCCGAAGCACCGGTTGACCAGCCCTTGAACTGCTTGCCTGCAGGTGCCGTGAAGCCGTTTGCGGGGAGAGTATATGCGCCTGCGGGAACACCTGTGACATCTGCCATTGTTCCCGTGCCGCCGTTTGCATTGAATCTGACGGTATATGTTGTTACGGGGACTGCCACGGAGACTGTGCCCGCCTGCGTGGTGATAGCTACTCTCTCCTCATTGCGGTTTACAGCATCGGCTACGAGAAAGTCTATCGTGTAGTTTCCTGCCGTCGCTGTGCTTTTTACCTCAAATTTCAGCGTGACGAGCGTACCGTTTCCGGTTGCGTTTGTCGTGCCGGCAGCTTCGAGAAGAGCAACTGCCTTATCGAGGTTTTTGGTGAATGTGCCTGTCATTACATTTCCGAGCTCTATATCCTTCAGCGTGAGAGCTGTGGTATCATATGAGAATTTCAGCTTCATGACGTCCATTCCGGGGTTGTCTGCTATGGTAACAGCTACATCCACGGTGCTTCCGGGGTTGACCGCCGCTGCCGGCGAAGCCACAGTCACCGTTGCGGGAGTTGCCGCAAAAGCGGGAACTCCCAATGACAGTGTCATGGCGATGATAATTATAAATGTTAGTATTTTTTTCATATTTCACCTCATTACTTTCCGAGAACTACCGCTTCTTCGGCAAAATATCTGCGAAGTCGCGTCAGGTCGTCAATATCAACCGTCCCGTCGCCGTTTGCGTCAGCTCCGGGGAATATTACTGTCGACGATTCGGCAATATATCTGCGAAGCCTTGTCAGGTCGTCGATATCAACCTTTCCGTCGCCGTTTGCATCACCGTAGAGGAAGATATCAATCTCCTGAGTTTCGGAGGCAAGCTGTGTTCCGTTTGCCTTTACTCTGACGTAATATTTGCCTGTGTCAAGATTTTCCGTCGCGCCAGTGCAGGGTGTCCATGCCGCGCCGTCGGTGCTGAATTCATGCGCCGCCGTTGTCGGTATGCTGCCCTTGCCGCCCGTGAGAGTGAGAAGCGTGGGTGTGAGCGCGGGCTTTGCCGCTTTGGTAACTGTTATTGTCTGCTCATCGGAATCAAGGGTTGTTGTTCCGTTGCCGCTCTTCATGATGGTTATCGTGCAGGCGGAGAGCCCCGTGAGGTTTGCTTCTGTCGCCGTGATATCCACCCATGCGCCGCCGCCAATGCGGTATTTCATGCCTGCCGCGATTCCTGTCAGCTTGCCGCTGTCGGTTCCGTTTGCCGTAAATACTGCTGTCGGTGTGGCTTCCTTTGTCTTTGCCGTGGGAGCGGTAAGAGTAATGTTTGTCGCCGCTGTCGGTGTGCCGGAAACCTTGATCTGTGTGAAGTCTATGCGTGTGACGGTGATGCCGTTTACTGCCGCTACGGTATAATCCGTCGGGAAGTAGTAGCCGTCAGCCGCCGTATAGATAATCTCTGCCATCGCGTCGCCGATGTTCACATTCTGTGTTGCGCTTCCCGTTGTGGTCATGTTTGCGCCCGCCGTGACAGTCACAGTGTATGTGGCTGCGGAGGGGCTTGTTACCGTATATTCGGGAGAGCCAGCATACAAATACGAAAAGGTGTCAGCCACTGAGGGGGTGTCTGTCGTCCATGCCACGCCGTCTACCGTAACGGTAACGCCTGCGCTGTCAAGCACGTGCGTCAAGCCTGCCGCGCCGTCGATGCGAACCTGACAATCGAATTTGTATGTACCTTCTGTAAAGGTAGCCCCGGTGTATAATTCCCAAGTGCCCGCGCTGTTCTTCTTGAGCCAGTCTCCGTTGCTGGAGTTTATATTGAAGTATGCGGGAGCGCCTGTTGTCACGGTAACGGTGGGCTTTTTATACGCGCCGCCGTATACAAGTATTGTTGAGATGTCGGAGGTTCCCTCCACTTTATTTACCTTTGTGCGGTCTGCGGGGTTCACAGCCGTGTTCCCCACAGTCAGGGTGATAGCCGCACTTGCGGGTGTACCTGCGCTGTCGGTCACGCGGATAACGAGATCTTCATTTGCTCCTGCAGCCGTCGGTGTGCCGGAAACGGTACCGTCGGGGGCAACCTCAAGCCATGCGGGACCGGAAACCTTGGAGAAGGTATACGGTGCCGTGCCGCCTGACGCGCCGCTTTCTACGGAGAAGGAAGTGATCGCCACGCCGCTTTGCGTATTGCCGATATTCCATGTGTCGCTCTTCACAAATGCAAGCGGTGTGCCTGCGGGTGCAGTGACCGTATATTCGGGAGAGCCAGCATACAAAAACGAAAAGGTGTCAGCCACTAAGGGGGTGTCTGTCGTCCATGCCACGCCGTCCACCGTGACGGTGACGCCTGCGCTGTCAAGCACGTGCGTCAAGCCTGCCGCACCGTCGATGCGAACCTGACATTCGAATTTGTATGTACCCTCTGTAAAGGTAGCTCCGGTATATCTTTCCCAAATGCCTGCGCTGTTTTTCTTCAGCCAGTGTCCGTTGGCGTAGCCTATATCGAAGTATGCGGGTGCGCCTGTTGTCACGGTGACGGTGGGCTTATTAAATGCGCCGCCGTATACAAGTATTGTTGAGATGTCGGAGGTTCCCGCCACTTCGCTTACCTTTGTGCGGTCTATGGTGACAGCTACCGTTGCCGGAGCTACGCTGAAGCGGGAGGTATTGTCCGTGAAGTCAACGGAATAGAATTCCAGCTCCTTCAGATCCGCTGTCAGATTGCCCGACACGCCTGCGTCTACCTTGCACTTGAAGGTGGCGATAACCGTGTCTGAGTCGCTTCTGTAGTTTGCCGCGCTCGCGATACCCGTGATGACAAAGTCCGTTCCCTCCGTAAAGGAGATGTCGTCAAAGCCGAGTGTGGCTTTCAGTCCCGTCGCAAGCTTACATGAGCCTGCAACCACGGTCAGCCCTGCGGGAAGCTTCAGCTTTATCTGGATAGAGCCGAGCTCGGAAACGGGACCCATTGTGATGGTATATGTTATCTCATCGCCTGTCTTTGCGTCGGTCTTGTCTGCCGTTATCTTTATCTCTGTCGAGGTGTAAACCGTGGGAGGCGGTGTGGGCGCGCTGATTGTAAAGGTCTGCGAGGTTGTCAATATCTCGTAGTTGCCGCCCGTCTTGTCGGAAACGGTTATCTTGCCTGTTCCCACAGCGTCGTTATCCGTGATGCTTCTTGCATATTCGGAGGTGGAGATAACCACTCCGCCGTCCTCTACGGTAAATGTCGGTTCTACGGGAGTTCCCGTATAGGTGTATGTTCCGCTTACGCGGATAACGGGGGTTACGGTCTTGCGCCCTATCGACCATTCGATAGTGACGGGGGTGCTTGTGCCGTCTGCCCAGCGTCCGCTCTTGGAGGTGACGCTTGCGGTATATGTGCCGGCGTTTGTGCCGACGTTGCCGGAGATAAGCATTGTCGCGCTGTCAAAGCCCGTGACGGTTACCGTCTGTGCCGAGCCGTTATAGGTATATGTGCCTGTTATGCCCAGTGTGGGCTTTGCGGGATGCGATGTCGGGATTTCCTCCCATATCGCATAAAGTGTTACATTATCGGATACGGTGATTGCTTCGCCTGCCGCGGTTGCCGTTCCGCTTGCCGAGGTTGCCCAGCCGACAAATCTCTTGCCTTCCGGAGCGGTGAAGCCGTTTGCGGGAAGCGTATATGCACCCGCGGAAACGCCTGTGACCTCTGCCATTGTGCCCGTACCGCCGTTTGCATTGAAGCTGACGGTGTAGGTTGCGGGAGGAGGTGTGGCTCCGCTTATCGCCACGGCTGTTTTTACAACAGAGAAGCGGGAGGTGATATCCGTGAAGTCAACGGAATAGAATTCCAGCTCCTTCAGCCCTACCTCAAGCGTACCTGTCGCGCCTGCGTCTACCTTGCACTTGAAGGTTGCTATCACGGTGTCTGCCGCGCTTTCGTAGTTTGCCGCGGAAGCCACACCGTTTATGGTATGTCTGCCTGTTGTCATGTTTTCGGTGAAGGCAACATCGTCAAAGCCGAGTGTAGCCTTCAGCCCTGATGCAAGACTGCGCGAGCCTGCAACATAAGTCAGACCCGCAGGAATATCCAGCACCATCTGGATTGATCCGAGGTCGGAAACGGGACCCATCGTGATGGTATAGGTTATCTCATCACCGGGGGCTGCCGTTGTTTTGTCCGCAGCTACGGTCAGCGTTGTCGACGCTACCGGAGCGGCATACACCGGAACTGCAATAGTCATCATGGAAAAAATCATGACAAAGCACAGCAGCATTGATGTAATTTTCTTATTCATAGACAATCTTCTCCTTTTAGAGTGTTTTTTGTGTCCGCGGAAGCGTTTTACTTCGCCGCCGCCCTGTTCCGCTCAGGGCGGCGACTGTCTTTGATTTATTTTGCCTTTTTGCTTTACCAGAGATATTTTGTACCCTTTACGTGTGCGTTGATACGCATCGCGTCGGCTGTGGTGACCTTGCCGTCCGTGCCGATAACGTCGGCACACTTCAGTTCATATTCCGTGAGGGTTATCGTACCCTTGACATAAGCGTTGGTCTTCATATAGTCAAGAGTTGTGATCTTGCCGTCGCCGTTTATGTCGCCTTTCGGGTGAACCTTCATATTCTTTGTGACAGTTGTCGCGCCGACAACAACCTTTTCGGTGCGTGTGACGTGATTTTTCTTGGAAACCGTCATTGTGTAGGTGCCTTCAGCCACGCTGTCGAAGGTGTATGTCGCGCTGTTGCCGTAAACAACCTTGGCATATGAGGGAGAGCTGTCGCCTTCGCGTGTGAGAGTTACGGTTACTGCGTCGGTGCCGTCAAGGAAGGTTGTTATCGTGCCCGATACCGTTCTTCCCGTGCCTTCTGCCCAGCAGGGTATGCGTACCTTGAAGCCGGAATAGTAAACCTTGTCGCCGACAGTCTTGGTGGTCAGCTCCCATGCGTCGTTGCCCAGCTCTATTCCGTCTATCACAACGCGTGCAGTGGAGGGAAGCTCGGGATAGTCCGTTGCAAGGAAGAAGGAAGGCTCATACTGATAGGTAATGCAGTAATAATAGGTAGTGCCCGCGTTCATCGGCTGACTTGCGGTGAGAACCGTGCCGTCCTCTTTTTCGATATGCTCATCCGTGATGGAGAGACCGTTCAGCGCGGCTGTCGCGCGCAGGGTGAACATCTTGAAGCTGCCCGTCGCGCCGCCTGTGGGAAGAATCATTCCCGTGTGCAGTTCGTAGGGGTCCGCACCGAGAGTAAAGGTTACGGTGAGATTGTTTTCGTCGATGAGCGCATAGTTGCCGCCGCCGAGATAGAGTCGGCAGGGCTCGGCGAAGCGGACGTTTGCATTATCCTCGGCAGCCAGCGCGAGAACGCCGGAGTATACCGTATTCGGAAGTGCATTGCCCTTGGCATCGAAGATATTTGCATCCTCGCCCGCGTCGAATTTTCCGTTGCCGTTTCGGTCGATGAACCATGTTACGCCGAGTACCGACAGCTTTGTTTCAACGTTTCTTCCGGCATCGTCGAGTTTATCTTTCCATACTACGCGGAAATCGAATACATCGGGCATCGGACTGCCTGTGTGTACATATTCCTGCGGCTTCACGAGCATCAGGTGCTTGTCGTCCGCGCCGCCGTAAGGCTCCGGCTCGCCGACGGAGAAGTAATACTCCACGTCAATGCGGGAGCGACCGTAGCTGTCGGTGAGCTGTGCAAACGGCATATAGTGACCGTTGATATAAACCTTCGCGTCGGGCGCGAGCCTGTATTTGCTGTCGGCTTCGCCGAAGGAGCCGATGTTGAACGCAAGCTTGTGCATATACAGTCCGCTTTCGTATTTCTTTGTGGGAGGAAGCATGCCGTCCTCACCGTAAACAAAGCAGTCCGTATATTCAAGCGAGCCTGTGTCGGAATTCTCCGAGGATGCGTCCTCATAGGGAACGCCGGAGCCGTTTATGGTTTCGTTCAGCTTTGAGGCATAGCTCCAGACAAGGTCAACCGCCGTGATGTTTTCAAGCCCGCCGAACTTGAGGTCCATGTACTGATAATGTTTATCGTCGAATTTCCATACGCGGTTGTCGCCCGCATAAGGCTCGTTTGTCGTGATTTCGAGCGTGTCGATATAGGTTGTGCCGGGCTCATAGAGGAAGTCTGCATACCGCGTCAGAAGCAGATATGCGTTCCAGGGGTTGCTCGTCGTGTCCGGATTGTAGCCGTAAACGCTGTAAGAGCTCGGGTATGTCGCGCCGATTTTGCGCAGATCGTACACGGTCTGGTCGTTGTCAAAGCCGTTACAGCCGACCGTGTCGATATCCGGGAGATAATAATTGTACATTACGTGGCGGAGACAGAAGGTGTTGCCCTCCGTGGGCTTGAACATATAGGTTATCTCCGGCGCGTCGTTATATGCGATCACGCTCTCCCCTACATGCTCATAATAGGTTTTGAACTGCGAGGAAATCTTGAGTGTTTCCACCGTCAGGCGCTCTCTCGCTTTCTCGCCTGTCACCCATTCGCCGTTGTAGCTTCGTACTGCCGTGACGACGGGCAGAACATCGACAAACTTTTCGCCGATGTGGTCGGCAAGGTTGGGCGTCTGTATCTTGAATTCATAAATCGGCACGATAACGTCGACATGGCATTCGTGCCACGAATCATCCTTGTCCCAGCGTGCATAATAGGTGATGCGCGCCGTGCCGGGAGAATGTGACGTTACATAACCGTATTCGTCAACCGTTGCGACCTCGGGATTGGAGCTCTTCCATCCGCTAGTGGTGGTCCTTGCATACGTTGCGTCCTTCGGAACAAAGGCTATATCGAGAGGGAGCGTGTCAAAAGGCCCCATGTTGAAAGTGCCGACTACGCTTTCGTCCTTTGTTATCGTAATGTCCGTACCCCTGTAGATAATTCTGTATCCGGTTGCGTGCTTTTCGTATTTCACCGTTATGGTGTTGGAATAGACCTCGTATTTCACGCCGCTGACGTAGCCGATTGCCACCACGCGGAACACATACTCTCCGGGAATCATGTTTTCCGCCGTTGCCCTGTTGAAGTATTCGTCAAGGTTCCATACGCCGGTTTCGCTGTCCTGGAGGCTGCTGCTCGTCGGACCTATGTCAAAGCCGCGATAATTGGCGGGTGCTTCGATGATGTCAAGGCGATATCTTCTGAAGCCGCCCCAGTCGGCGATGCCCGTATTGCGGCTCGCGCGGATTGTAGTGCCCTTGCCGTATTCGGTTTCCGAGGCACTTGAGGATATCGTCACCGTGCGGAGCGCGGCATAGTCCACGCCTTCCACGTTGAAGAAGCAGGTTGACCAGTAGTACTGATGTCCCTTTCCGTCCGGTGAGAGGTATTTCACGCCGTAGCGGTAGATGCCGTTTCTGTCGGTGCAGAGCAGGCTCTGATATGTTCTGTCCTCCTCCGTGACTGTCACGTCCTCAATGGAGAAGCGCGTGTCGCCGGTGGTGACATTTTCCCATGTGTTTCCGTCGAGATACTGCCAGATTATATCATACGAATCAATCGGGGTGTTGTCATAGGGGTCGAGCCATTTGCCGTCGTCCAGATAATCCTGAAGCCCGTGATTGAGCCATATCTTCTGTCCGTATTCCAATTTCGTGCTTCCCTCGCCCTGACTCTTCCATTTGTAGCCGGGAACGCTTCCGCCCTTGTTCTGAATCGTATATTTGATCTCGCCGGAGGAGAAGACCCTGCATTCCTTTTCAAAGGTTGCGATGGTCTTTGCGTTCAGGTTGTTGCTCTCGCGGAAGGTCAGCGTCACCTTGAGGAAAAGCGGTCCCTTTTTCCCCGTGACTATCGAATAGGGCGTTGTGCCGTCCAGCTTCAGCTCGTTTGAGAGCCAGTAGTCTACGGGCTTGGTGTTTGAATTTGTGCCCTCGTAGTATCTGTATGCATAGGATACCCTCACCCTGTCGGAATAGCCCATATCCTTTATGCTCTGAACACATTCGTCCGTGAGGGCGACGTTATAAACCGTGTGTCCGTCGGTCGTGGGCTTGTCGGAGATGGTCACCTTGTAATCAAAGTCCACCTTGCGGGATTCAAAGTCCGTCGCCGTGAAGTACCAGTCCTGAATGCCCTCATATACCGTGTGGTAACGGTTGTTCCATGCCTCCGTCACCAGCACGCGGATGTAGTATTTCGCGCCGATTTCATATCTCGGCCATGCGTTTGTCTTGGAGTCGCGCAGGTCGCGGAGATTGAGCCGCGGCGTTTCGCTGTAATATTCGGCGATAGGCGTGCTTTCGCCGACCTTATAGAGATAAAACATATAGAACAGGTTACACCAGCTCTTCGGGTTGTAGTCGTTTTCCAAAACGCTTGCGTTCTTGCCCCAGTAGGACTGATAGCCTACGTTGATGACAAACGCGTCGTTGGGATGATAGTACGTCGTGTCATAGCCGGGAGCGGCACCCAGCGTGATTCTCTCGCTCGGTCTCGATACGCCGTCGGTTGGCGGGGTCACTTTTGCTCCGCAGAAATAGAGCGTGTCACCGCCGCCGATGGTCGTATAGCTCATGCTGCACGAGCTGTCGGGATTGAGACCGTCAAAAATGGCGATTTTGCCGGGCTTCATATCCTCATAAATGCCGACCGGACCACCATAGTCATGCGCATAATGAAGCACTTCCGCGTCTATAACGCGCGCATTGAATCTGCCGCCGTTGACGGTGAGCTTGCCGTGCTCCAGAGCGTCTGCATCGCGCAACTTTCTCCATCCGTACCACGCTCTTCTCTCATATCCGCCGGAATAAACGTCGGCGCCGCCGGCACCCTCGATATATCCGTCGTTTATCAAAACGGTGGAGCCGGGTCTGCCCTCGATGGCGGCAAAATGCGTTCCTCTGCCGTAGACGTCGCCGCCGTTCAGCTCAAAATAGCCGCCGTCCTCAACCGTGACGCCGCTTCCCTGAAGCTGCAGTCGCGCATTTCCGGTATAATTAAATCCACCCTTTATGAAGCCCGCGGAATCAGTCTTTGGCTTATTGGTATAGTGCAGCTTCTTTGAAGCGCCGGTGCTTATCTCGCCGCCGTACATCGTAAAGCGTCCCTTTACGGATATGATATTGCGGTAGGGCGTTTCCGAAAAATACATCGGCTGACCGAAGAATATCTTTCCGTTTTTGCCGGTGGAATCATAGAGATAGAAGCTCGCGTCCTCCGTCACCGTCATCAGATAGTAGAGGTACTCCGCATTTTCGTTGGTAGGATCATTATCATTATAATAAGCTTCCGAATATCCCACACCGGTGTGCTCATAGGAGATATTGTAGCCGTTCATATCCAGGTGCTTGACGCCCTTTATCTGAATGCCGCGCGTCTTGCCCCATATGGGCAGGTCGTTTTTATCGTAAATATCGATATTGCCCACGAGCTTTATGTGGTATTCGTGGGGAGAGGTCAGCAGAGTGATCAGCTTTTTCATGCGATCCTCGTGCTTTTTCTCTCTGCCGACTTCGACCCATGTCGGCTCTGCCGCCGCCGCTCTGCGCGGGGTGGCTGCCATGTCGGCATCGTCCGCCGCCTTTATGACGGTCTCTCCCGCATTTGCCGCTGCCAGCTTCGCCGTGCCGAGTCCCGCAAGCGGAAGCAGCCCGAACAGCATGAACAGCGTCATAAGCATACAAATGACCTTGCTTGTAATTTTTTTCATGTTGTTTCTTCTCCTTTTCGTTTTTTTGTTTTGTTTTGCCCTCGTCAGCTTTTCGCCGCAAAGGGAAGTGCTTTGCCCTCAGGCATCATAAAAAAATCGGTTGCTTTTGCTTTTGACTTTTTGCTTTTTCCCCCTTTTTCTTCTTCTTCTTCTTCTTCTTCTTCACTTATTCACTTTTATTTTTTTTGCTTATTATTTATGTACGTCCGTTTTTTTGCTTGTCTCGGTGCCGCGCACCGCCGCGGGAGCTGCCGCAAAAGCGGAAACTCCCGATGACAGCGCGGCGGCAATGATAAATACCGTATATCCCCCCGTTATTCGCCGAGACCCGCGCCTGCTTCGACAAGATATCTGCGCAGGCACGTCAGATCCTCGATATCGACTGCTCCGTCTCCGTTCATATCCGCGCCGGGGAACAGATCTACGCTTTCCTCCGCGAGGTATCTGCGGAGTCTTGTTATATCAAGCGTATCGACCGTGCCGTCGCCGTTTGCATCGCCGGAGAGAATATCGCTTATCTCTATATTTGCCTGCCCGCCGCAGATGACAACTCTTTCCTCGGCGGCGTTATTGCAGGAAATAATCTCAACCGATATGCGGTATTCACCGAGTGCCGCCATATCGGATACCTTGAAGGTCAGGGTCAGAAGAGTGCCGTTTTCCGTTACGTCGGCGGCATTATCAAAGAGAAACATTCCTGTCGACGTATTGAGTGTGGCACTGCCGAAAAGTCCGCCCGCGACGGCACTCTCAAGCTTCATCGCGCCCTTGGGATAGGAAACGCGGAAGGCAAGCGCCGCAATGCCGGGATTATTTGCAAGCGAGATAGTCACGCTTACGGTATCTCCTGCCTTTGCCGTCTTTCCGGAAACCGACAGAAGCGATATGCTGTTATCCTTTTCAACATCGCCGCATACGGAGCAGGTTCTCTCGCAGGTATTATCCGCAAGGTTCAGCGTCCATTCGCCGAAGTTGTGACCCTTTGCCTCGCCGTGGGAGAAGGTTTCCGTGCCGACAATGCCGCAGGAGCAGAAGCGGTAATATTTCGCAGGCTCCGTGCAGGTTGCCTCGCTTGCGAGATATTCCATGAGAGGAAACTCTTCTGTGAAGCTGTGCGCATGCGGTGCTTCCTTAACGGAAACCGCCGCCATGGTTCTGAGCGAGCCGCAGGAGATTTCAAAGTATGCCATGCCGCCGGAAAGTGCCGTGACAACGCCGTTTTCGTCAACAGTTGCGACTGTCGGCGTTTTTGCCTTGAAGGTCAGCGTGCCTTCGCTTCCCGTGATTGTAAGATCTGACATAAGGTCGAGTGTTGCGCCTGTTTCGATTTCCTTTATGCCGCTGTAGGAGAGTGCGGTTATCGGGTCGGCAACCGTTTCGGGAACGAGCACATACCCGCTCTCAAACGCCGCCATTTCGATGCCGTTATATGTGAGGATGCCCTTTTCGCCGACCACCTTAACGGATGCGCCGACTTCAATGGGTTCATCCGGAGTGAAGCGGAATTTTGTTGCCGCATTCAAGCCGACGGTCACATCGTGTTCGCCTGCCTTCTGCTTGTTTCCGAAGGCGGTGAGCGCCGCATTGAGCGCTTCCACGTTGCCGTCCAGCGCGTTGCCGCCGAACATGACGGAAATAAGGCGCTTGGCGTCGTCCACCAGCACGGGGCGGTCGAAGGTAAAGTCAATGTATGCGCCGCGGGCGCCCGCCTTGACCTCTTTCAGCATTGCGGGAGATGTGGAGACCATGCTCATATTGACATCCAGATGCGCCGGAGGAACATCCAGCTCGATGCTCTCTACCGTGTAGTAGCCGTCCTTTTCAAAGACAACCTTCCACTTGCCGATGAGAACATCCCAGCCGTATTTGCCGTCTGCGCCCGAAATATTCGGGTTCGGACCTTCTCCGTGCGCTTCGGAATCCCACTGAACCCACTCGCCGCTTGCCGTATCAAGGTAGTAGACCGTTGCACGCACGCCCTCGAGGAGATTTCCCTCTATACCCTCGAAAATATAGCCCGAGGGGTCGATATAATAGGATAGCTCATACGGCAATTCTGCGTTGCGCGGGAAGGTGGTGCCGTCCCAGCCATACGTTATGATGAGCACAAGCGCCCTCTCGTGCTCTTCCATCTCGGTTCTCCAGCGCTCCTTAAATTCTTCCCATTCGAGTTTTTCTTTAAGCCGTATGTTTTCGCGGTTCAGTCTGGCGATTTCCTTGTACTTGGCTTCGATATCCGATTCCATATTGCCGCGCCAGATGTCAAACAATCCGAAGGCAACGCCTGCCAGAGGGTGTGCCATTCCGGCGGCGGTTTCGATTGCCGTGTACAAATAGGAATCCGACTTCATATCAAGGTAATCCTGCCGCTGTTCGTTTGTCAGGTATTTCATCCAGTCCTTGTTGCCTATATAGTCGCCGTGTGCCGCGTTGAGAACGTCAGCCGTGCCCTTCACGGTGAAGAAGTCGCTTGCAGCCGATACCACCGGAGAAGAAGCGGCAAGCTGTCCCACACTGCCTATGGCACCGCCGATGGCGGATGCCGCCTTGGAAACAACCGCCGGTATGCCCGCCGCCGATACGTTTTCTTCCCCGAATTCGGGAAGCAACAGCTCGTAATTATCGGAGGTTGTGTACATTGAGATTATGCCCTTGTCTTTATTCACGGCAAATCCGTTTGTCACCTTGCCGAGATATTCATTGCCGTTCATTATGGCAATGGAATATTCGCCATCGGTATTTTTGACTCCGCCGAAGATAAAGTAGTTCTGTATGGTTCCCAGAAGCTCGCCCTTTTCATTATATATATTATAAGCGGGGTAGTAGAGCTTCATTTCGTCGCCGAGCAGAGCCTTCAGGTCATCATCGGTTATTTTATTGCCGCTGAGGACGAGCTTTTCATATTCCGCCCAGATGCGGTAGGTTTCCTCAAGCGTCCAGCCGTTGGTGGGAGCCACGGTTTCCATTGTCCAGCCCTCGGGAAGTCCGTTGTCGCCATTGTCTGCCCTATCCTTGGAGGAAGCATAGGTTTTAGCCAGATCCTTGATCTGCATCGTGGGCATTCCCTCATAAGGACGCGCCGCGACAAGCTCATAAACTATGTTAAATTCCTTTGGCGGGTTGAGCATGTCGCCGAGCACTCCCGTTCCGGTGTAACAGCCCTGCTCCTCATCGTATTCCAGCTTGATGGCGAAGTTTTTGCAGTTTTCGGGAACATCCGCCACCGCATATACGTTGTAAACCTCTTTCGGCTTATCAAACCATGCGCGGAAGGTGAAAATGTCCGTGCCATTCCAGTCAAGCCGGAAATATTGATTTTTCTGATTTGCGTATGCAATCCTGTCCTCGCGGTTTGTGATAGTCACATAGTGCATCGGAGAGGTATTGATGCTATTTCCCTTGTTATAATTCCATTTCTGCAGAACGGGCGCATCGTAATACAGGCGTATATCGTGGCTCACTTCCTGCATCACTGTCTCGCCTGCGCCGTTTTTGTATTTGTATTTCAGCTCTGCCTTATAGGTATGCGGGTAGCTTTCCGGCTCGCTCATCGGGATGGGCAAAAAGCCTATGCCCGTGGATTTGTCATACAAGCCGTACTCGGCAAGGAAGTAGGAGGAGAGCCAATAGCATTGATTTTCCGCATCGTATGTTGAAGCAAACGAGCTGGTGAAGCCGACCGATTTGGATTTTGTTCTCATTCGGAAGCGGCGGTTGTAATACTCTACCTTGATATACTGTGTATCGAGATATGTCACGGCACCGTCCACATTCAGGGCAACGGCAAAATCGTCGGTGGTCGATTTGAAGGTGACCCATTTACATTCAAATGACTTGTAGGAGCTGCCGTTTGAAAAGGCGGTGTACTCGGCATTTTTGTAGTCCTCTGCCGAATAGTCCGGCTTGTAATAGGATTTTGTCGGGTCAAGCCTGTCATACTCCGTGGAGGTCGTTTTACGGCTGAAGGGATCTGCATATACGTGACGCTCCAGCCCCCAGTATGCGCCGAAGGTTGTGCCGAGAGTGTAATAGAAGATGCTGTGCGCCGGCTGGGTAGTTCCGTATCCGAGCAGATATGCGCTGCCGCTCTCTGTCAGCCGCTTGTTGAACATCACCTCATTGGAGCTTACCTGCGTAGGCATGCTGTAGGTGAACACCGTGTTTTCAATCTCGCGGATAAACTGCAGGCTTCGGTTGCCCTGCGGCGTGATGATATGGCACAGGATGCGATTATCCGCCTTCAGATCCGCCTCGGAGATGCGGAAGGATATGTTGTGCGCATACCTTCCTTTTGCAAGGCTGAGCTCACCCGACGCCTGATTTTCACCGTCGAGCGTAATATCATACGCTCCCGCAGGCAGCCGGATCAGGCTTTGATAATCGTATGCTCCATTCTGGGTGAATCGGACGAGATAGCTTCCGTCCGCTTGCTGCTTTACGGATTTGATATTGGTATCCAGTTCGCCGGTATACCGGCGAATACGGTAGATCGGCTCATATTCCGCCGTAAGAACAATCGGCTCGGGATGCGCAATGGTGATGTCAAGCTCATATTTTGCAACGTTCTTTTCTTCTGAAATGCTATCCCAATAAGAATATGCAGACATAACGGTGTCATCAATATTTCCTACCCACGCTCCGAACACCGTAGTCGGAGAAAGCGGATCTTTGACATAATAATAATAGTTTGAACCAATATCCCAATTCAGCAATTCTCCTGTGGAACTGTCAAAAGCTCTCAACATGGCATAATCATGCTCATTTCCGTCTTTATCCTTCAGAATGAACTTAAATTTGCTCTGATATCCGAGTTGGAAGGATTTTTCGTGTGGCGAAAGGTCATCAATGATCCATTCCGCGCAGTATGTGCCGAGATATTTCAATGATTCGGAAATATCCTTTGTCGAACTGGGGCGAACGATTACGCGCTGTCCGTCTGCCAGCTTCGGCAGGGTAATCGATTTTTGTCCGGCAACTCTATATGAAAGCAATGTGTCTCCGATCTGCAGATAAACATCGTAGTACGGGATCTTCGTTCCGACAAGGTCGGTTGGACAATTTACCGTGTAGTACTCGGTTTTTGAATCGTCGATTTTGAATACCGTTTCTACGGTTTCCTTATTCAGAGCGAAGGTCTGAACCGCGGGAAGCGATTTCAGAAACTCATAGCTTTCCTGTGCGGTTGCTTTCTTCCATGAAAGCTTTTCTGTTCCCACAGGCAATGCGAGTAACTCTGCTCCGGATGCCACTATATCGGAAGGAACTTCTTCGTGAACTTCCTCGAATTGCGGCGCTCCGTCCTTCAAATAATAAACAAAGATCAAATGATTTCTACCTTGATAATCCATACGGATTTTTATATTAGAAGTAACAGACAGCGTGTATTCGCTTGTCTCGGAGCAATCCAACCACCAGTAGTTTTTGCCGTATATGTTCCATGTCAGATTTCCGTTTGCTCCGCTCAGGTATACCGAAAGCCGCTTTTCGTTTTTGTCGGAAAATACGACGTCTGCTTCCAGAATGCCGTCTGCGCCGAGCGTGTAATAATCGCTCTCAAAGGTCGATGCTATTTCAATGGTAGCACCCTCGGGGGAATATCCGGAGGGATCGGTGAAGTGCAGTTTGACTCTCTTCACTACCGCTTTTTGAGATTTGATCTGCCCCGTAAATTCCTTGCCGCTGAAGCTGAAGCTTTGAGGAGAAATATATCTGCCGTCCTTGTATGCGGCATCGATGGTGACATAATAGCTTCCGGCTGTGAGTGTCTGCATGGGCAAGGTGACCTCGCCGCTTGCATCCAGCTTGAATTTCAGCCTGTCGCCCTTGCCGCTGAGAACGCCTGTTACGCCGTCCAGAGAGCCTTCGGAGGTAAATTTCAGGTGTACCTCTTCCTTTACCGCCTCCTCCAGCGTCGCCTCAAAAGAGGTTTCGGGCTTCATCAGCATGAATGTGAAGGTCTGATAAGGTATTTTTGTCGTGCGCTCGCCCGCTTCATTGTAAAGCGTGATATTTTCGATGGTGGCGTATATCCGTTCCGAATTGAGCGGTGTGACCGCCACTGTCGCCTCGCCGTTACTGTCAAGCACGGCTTCGTTTCGGAAATATCCGCAGGAAATTCTTACCTTCACTCCGGCAAGGCTGCTGCCGCTTGCCGCATTGAATTTCAGCTTGACTGGATAGCTTTCCATTTTGGTGAATGCAGAGGGCAGAGGGAGAGTATATTCCTTACTGCCGTCCGTGGTGACGGTATACGACGACGGGATATCGTAGATATTGCCGTCTTCCTCCGCATACCGCTCTACAACTCTGCCGAGCGTCATGCTGCTGCCGGAGACAAGGAAAGCACTTTCGCCGTCCTTCATCAGGTAGCCGTCCTCGTCGGTACTGCCGTCACAGCGGTACGGCAGGAACAGGATGATACCCTTCGGCACTTTGAAGCGTACGATTTTGTCAAAGGTGATCGGCGTCATGACCTTGTTTATGCCTTCACCTACATAAAAGTTGCCGCTCTTGTAAACCTCTCTGCCGTCCAGCAGCAGGGAGAGCGTATATGTTCCTTCGGAAAGGTCGCCGAAGGTGTAGAAGTTTGTTTCGGCTTCCGTATTCACGGCAAGCGTGAATGTTGATTTCTGCGTTTTGTTTCTCAGCACAAGCAGCATTTTTTCTACCGTGCTCTTGGCATAGACGGCGTTGTTTACCGTCATTTCCACAGAAACCTTAGCTGTCATGGAGCAGGGGTAGTCCTCTGCCGCTTTTTCTGCGACCGCGGCACCGTTTTTATATGCCGTTACGGTCACAGACACGATCTCATAGATGCGGCTGAGCTTCCATACACCGTGCCATGCAGTGCCGGCATTGCCGAGGTCGATTTTATCTGTTTGCAGTGTGTCTTTATCGTCCATCGTTCTGTAAACGACGGTTGCTACGGCACTGTCAACGCCCGCTCCGATCGAGGCGCGTATATTGAGCGTGCTTCCGATGATATAGCCGTCACGATTGCGCTCCAGTGAAGCATCAAGCTTATCGATACTCCAGCCGTCCGGTGTTTTTACCGTGACGGTCATGCTCGCATCGGATTCATTGCCCGCGCCGTCATAGGCTTTTATATAATAGGAATATTCCGTATCGATCGCAAGCCCTTCGTCGGTGAAGGTGCGCTTTGCCGTATCTCTGATAAGCACACCGTCGCGATATATGCGATAGCCCGACACGCGGACGTTATCCGTTGCCCGCGTCCAGCTGAGAGTGATGCTTGTTCCGCTTATCTGCGGTGTCACGACAGCGGGAGCGGTGGGCTTTTCCGTATCGGGCGCGCCTGTCGGCTTGCCCATTGCGGAAGCGGCACTGCTGCGCATGCCTGCCGCATTTTCAAAGATTATCTCGTAGGTATAAATTCTGTTGCTGTCAAGATTTGTGTCATTATAGGAGGTATATTCCTCCGTGAGGCAGCCGAGTGTTACTCCGTCGCGGGTAATCCACAGCTTTCCCGTGCCGACGGGAGCATCCCATGCGAGCTTCAGCTCGCCTGCCTCGCCGTTTGTCACCTTGAAGCCGGTGATCGGGCTGACGTAAGAGGGTACGCTCTCGACACTTGTTTCTGCTGTTGCATCCGACGCTCCCTCCAGCTTTGAAACTGCCGAGAAGGTGTAGCTTCCGTATTCGGTAAGCGGCACACTCAGTCTGTATATGCCGTTTGCGGGAAGCGTTACGGGACTCAGCGTCTTTGCGGCGCCGCCCGGCGTCGTGTAGGAAACGCTGACAACAGCACCCGCCTTGCCGCTTATCGTCAGAATAACGTCATCAGCCGCCGCATTCGGGGCAGACAGAGTGACAAAGTGTGCGCTCGGTGCGCCGGATACCTTAAAGGCAAAAGTTGTTTCCTTGGAGGTAAGCGCACTTTCCGTGTCGCCCGCAAAGGAGATGACTGCTTCATATTCGCCGGCTTCGAGCTTTCCGAGATTTATTCCCGTCCAGTCAAAGAACTCTTTTTTCTGCCAGTCGCCGCCTGCTTTGCGGTATTTTATTTCAAGGGGGAACAGCCTGACCTCACCTGTTATGCCCATCTTGGGATTGCCTCCCGTAACGTGGCGTATATCTGTTATGCGCAATCCGCCCGTGACGGTCGCGTTCAGATCTATGAGAACATCCTGCTCTGCGGTAAATTCGCTCTGCGCGGGTGAGCCGACGAAGGAGTCAATCTCCCGCCCGCTTACGGTAAATTCTGTCTGATTCAGAGGAAGCGTCAGCATGAATACCGTGCCGCTGCCTTCCCACTCGAAGCTGCGCTCCGAAAGCTTTGCATACATTCCCGTGACGCCGCTGTCAAGCATGAACTTCTGAGCTCTGTAAACATACATACTGTTTCCGTCGGAGTTGTCCATTACAATGCCGCCCAGCTCCGGAATCAGGCAAAGCGAGGAGTTGCTGCTGTCATTATTGGATATACTGTATTCCCGGAATTCTTCATCCGCAAGGACTACATTTGTTCCCTCTGCCGCAACATTGACTTCACGGTAGAAAACATAGTATATCTGACTCTTGTCGCTGCCATATACCGAATCCACGCCGCCGACATAGTAGGAGCCGACAGGGATTTTGTCATGGGCACTTGTTGTAAAGGTATGCCCTCCGCAGTTTACAAACAGCAGAGGAGAGTAAACCTGTCTTCCGTTTTGACCCAGATAAACCTTAAGCTCGCCGAATTCCGCATCCGGTTTTGTTATGGTACGGGTGGGATTTGCGGGGTCATATGGGAAATAATCAAAGAACATTATGCTCTCGTCGGAAGATCCGCTGTTATTGCTGAGTCTGACCGGCACAAATACATTCGTGACGTCATCCCAGTTTTTTGCATCGAGATAAACGATGTAGGATCCGTCTTCTTCCGCTTTATAGCCGATGGCTGTCGGAGCTTCTGTTTTTCCATTGCGGACAATGGATATCTGCTCGACCGAAGCATAAGCGGACGTATAGCCCTCGGGAACCTCCAGTCGGAGCGTCATCATTTTATCGAGCTTCACGTGGAGTGTTTTCGTCACCGTATTGAACTGATACGGCAGAAAGTCCACATATGGCGTACCATCATAGGACAAATCGGTTTTCAGCGCATAGCGGACATTCAGAATGTAGTCACATTCGGCAATCGGCATTTTCGGCCAGCGGTTGATACCGCCTGCATACAACGTGCCGGGATAATCCTCAACCATGCCGGAATAATAGTCCGTCGTATCTTCCTCATTTGCGCTTTTCATGCTGAATTCGTTGGCTATGCTGTTAAAATACTGATTCGTTGAGGGGGTGGAGTAAGCGCTTTCCAGGATCTCACCGCCGACAAGGATATTGCCCTTATCGTCTACGGCTTTATGAACAATCGTAGTGTTTTCTCCGTAGCAAAGCGTATCGGTGCCTATATCAAATTGCGTGATTATTTTTGTAGGATCGAAATCAATGGAATTCATCGTATTGACATCGACCTCTCCGAGAATATGCGTCACATGACAATATCTTCTTATTGTACTTTCCGTTCCGCCGGATGTAACGTATTTATAGCGGATGACATCATATATGCCGACGGCAAGATTCTGCGTTACAGGCGAGAGATATACTGTTTTGATATCTGTCCCGTACAGATTCAGCGACATACCGTCGCTGGCGGAGAGAATACTGCCGTTTGATGCGACGACTGTCCAGAGGTCGCCGTTGCCGAGAGAATCCACCGCGGAAATCGTTATCTCGCGAGCTGCGTCGATATCCTCGGCGAGAGAGATTTCGGTTTTGTTTCCGTCCTGAACGGCGGTCGCAAATATGAGATATCGATTTTTCTCATCTTTGACAAAGAAGCGATGCTCGCCATCCGAAAGGTAGAAGGTTATATCGCCCGCGCTATCGGTATTGCCGATGTCGAGGCTGTCGCTTCCGCAGCAAAGCTTTATATCGGCATAGGAAAGCGTCACCGTACTGCCGCTGAAATGAAGCGTGGTTTTCTGTGCTTCGTCGCCGCCGAGAGAGATTTCCGGAGCAAAAACGCTCGTTTTGGTGAAAATCATATCGTCTGTCACAAAGCTGAAGGTCAGCCGTCCGCCGTTTTCATCGAAAAGCTTTTTGTCAACCTCAATTTCGGATGAAGAAGCACCTCCGACTTTCTGTAAAAACTTTCCCGTATCGGCGTTGTATACGGAAATCTGTCCGGCAATGGCGCTTCCTTCGGGATCGTAAATGCACAGGTTCGCTTTTGTAACCACAAGGCTGTTGCGGATGACAGTTGCATATTCCGAATAGTTATGTACTGTCGTTGCGTCCTTGTTCGCTTCCGCTTCCGCCGCCGTGCGATAGAAAATTTTCAATGTAATGTCGCCGTCTTCTAAACCCGAGGTGTCAAGGGTAAAAATGTACTCCGTCTGCTCCGTTGCCGTTTTCGGAACAGGCTCGGAGGTATACAGCACGGTCCCTTCTCCATTGTAAACAACAAGCGTCGCATCCTTTGCAAGCGCCGCACCGACGGTAAGCCTTCCTGTAATCTCCACCGTACCTGTCAGCACATTGCGGCATTCAATTCCGCCCTGAATAGTGACGCGTGTCGCTTTCACGGAGCTGATGAACGCCTCTTTGACGCTGTCATCCATGTCCGTCATATTCCTGAAATTGTATACATGATAGTTTTTGCTGTAATATGACACTCCGCCGTGACCGTATGCAAACATGCGCTTGGCGGCGGTGATGGCTTCGGGGTTGGTTCTGCCTCCGAGAAGCGAGAACATGACCGCCGTGTAGCCTGAGATTGCCGCGCAGGATGCGGACGTGCCTGTAAAACGCGCATATCCGCCGCCGGGCTCGGTGGTCAAAAGACTGCTCCCATCGTGTCCGACATAGTTATATCCGGGAACATCACTGTATTTTGCGCAGTAAGAGAACGACTGAATATTTGCGCTCGTATAATATCCGGCGAGAACAGGATAAGCATCCTGAAGATCCGCAGGATAAAATCCGGAGTAGGTCGTACTGCTGTTGTAGCCGCTGTCGTTTCCGCCGGCGCAGATTGAGAAAACATTTTGCCGATGCGCATCACGGATAGCATTGGCGAGCGCCGTCGGATAATATGACATATTTGCGCCGAAGGACATATTCAGAATATCCGCACCGTTTTCTATAGCCCAATAAATACCGCGCACGACATCGGCAATCTTGCCCTTGCCGTCCTCGCCGAGCACGCGTACGGGTATCAGCTCGAGGGGATATTTACCTGCCATTCCGCAAAAGCCCACGCCGTTGTCCGCTTCGGCTCCGATAAGTCCGGCTACTTTTGTGCCGTGCCCGTTCGCACCGATATCGGAATTTATGCCCTTGGCGATTGCCGCATCATTTATTGCGTCATAGCCCGCAACCACGCGGTTGACAAGGTCCTCATGCGTCGCGTCTATGCCGGTATCCAGCACGGCAACACGCACCGTGTAAAGGGAGCTGAGTCCCGCCTCGTCCGCCATTTTTCCCAGAGTATCGAGAAACGGCGCCGATACGTAAGTATCACTAATTCTCGGGTCGGTGGGTGCGGTTCCGAAATCCTCGGCTATACCCGCCGCCTCAAGTGTGTAGTTATAGGTTACCGACTCAATGTTCGGCATTTTTTCATAGCGCACGGCTTCCTCATAGGAGCCGTCCACCAGCAGCATATTGCCGCCGAGCATCCGTCCGCCGTATACCGTCCGGAATACTTCCAGCGCACCTGCACTTGAAAATTCAAGAATCAGTCCGTCGCTGTCTCCCGTCGGATAGCCGACCGCCGAATCTGAGCGGTTTGCGGCTCCCGCTGACATCTGCATCGGAAAGATGCCGAGCAGCATGATAACGCTGAGCAGCAGGCTGATCAGTTTTGTTGCTTTTTTACTCATTGCTTTGTTCCTCTCTGTCATATCGGTTATTGTTGATTATCTTCAGGCATTCGGTTTTTCTTCTGCGGTGAGTCCGTTCATGAGAAAGATCAGTCGCGGCAGTACCGTTTCCCTCCATGCGCTGATCTTCGGAACAGATACCTGTCCTTCCAGCTTGCCGTATGGAGTATCCAGAATAAAGAAGCCGTAATTTCCGCGTTCATTGTCCGCCTCACGTTCCATCAGCAGTGTGTACATTGTGCGTCCGTTCTCGCGGTATTCGGATTTTTTGTACTGCGGAAAGTTCACGCACTTTTCGTAGACATCAAGGCAACTCTCAAAGCTGATTACATACCGCTTCTGACGGTCGTCGATAAACAGGAAATTGCATCCCCTGTGGTCGGTGTCGAAATGGTAATCGGCATCCGGAATCACAGGGATATAAAACCCGTCGAACATTCTGTAGTCATTTTTGTGCATTTGTTGTCCTCCTTTTTCCGTGTAATGAGCTCACCGAAAACAATTGACTAAATCAACGAAGTATGATATAATGAAAATGATACGTAAAACCTTTGCTTTCCCTTAGGGGTACAGTAACCGTTTTCTATGGCTTTATTATACGGATTTAGCCGGATTTGTCCCCATACTTTCCGGCCGAAAGTCGAGGTTTTCAAAAAAATATTTTCATTTTCTCGGGTTCACCCTATACTTTTATAAAAAAAGTATAGGTTTTTACCCGTACGGAGGGCTCTTTATGAAAAAAATGCTTGTGCTGCTGCTCGCACTCACATTTGCTCTTTTATGCTTCTCGGGATGCTCGGAAAGATCGCTCCTGAATCCCAAAAATCCGGTAACGCTGACACTGTGGCATACCTACGGCGAGCAGGCGGACTCCCCGATGAATCGCTTGGTTTCCGAATTCAACAAAACGGTCGGAAAAGAAAAAGGTATTGTCATCAGCGTCAAGCTCATGTCCAGTGCGGGAAAGATCGGAGGTCAGCTTGCCGAAGCGCAAAGCGGTGCACCCGGCGCGCTTGATATGCCGGACCTCTTTTTCTGCCACAACAGCGATGCCGGAAAGCTCGGTGCGAAAAACCTTCTCGATTGGAACGGTTACTTTACAAATGAGGAGCGCGCCGGTTTTGTGCCGGACTTTCTTGCCGACGGCATGATTGATGAGCGGCTCGTTATTTTTCCCGTGTCCAAATCAACACATGTTCTGTACATAAGCAAGCGTGAGTTTTCGCGCTTTGCCGCTGCAACGGGCGCGACCTACAGCGACCTTGCTACGTGGGACGGCTTTTTCCGTACTGCGGAAAAGTATTATGAGTATTCCGGCAAGCCCTTCTGCGCCTTTGATTATGTACAGCGCGCAGTAGAGCTGAATGCTATCGAAAAAGGGGCGAAGCCCGAAGAGCTTTACAAAGACGGCTACTATGATTTTGACAATGCCACGCTGAAGGCTTCCTATATGCAGTTTGCCAAGGCACTTGCCAAGGGGCATATCATGATTGCCGAGCTGTATTCAAATACTCATGTTATGACGGGTGACGTGCCCTGCGGTGCCGGCTCATCTGCGGCTGTCATGTATTACAACGATACAGTTACATACCCGGACAACACCTCGGAACCGCTGGATCTGAAAATCCTGCCGCTTCCGCAGAATGAAAATTGTCCGAAGTATGCAACGCAGGCGGGCGTCGGGCTTTGCGCCTACAGAACCACCAATCAGAAAGCGGAAGCCGCTTCGGTTTTCGCACACTGGCTGACCGATGGCGAACGGAATCTTTCATTTGTTGCCGAAACGGGATATATGCCCGTGCGTAACGACGCATATCAATCATTGAAATCCTATTCTTTCCGTAAGGAATCCTATAAGGAGCTGTATTCGGCGCTCACGGAAATCAGAAATACGCAGACCTTCCTGCGTGAGCCGAGCTTTGTGGGCTATTATGATAAGGTCAATACGCTCTATGCCGAGCTTCGCCGTGCGCAGACAACCATGCCGGAACGTGTGAAGAACGGCGAGAGTGCCGATGCACTTGCAGGGGAGCTGTGGGAGCTGTTCAGTTCCGCAAAATAACGGGGTGCCTTTATGAACAGAAGCAAATTAAATCTGAAAATGCCGAAGCAGACCATGCACCGCAAGCTGTTTTTTTACACCTTTGTGATGGCTATTCTGCTTCTGGCGCTTCTTGTGACACTGCTGTCATTGCTCGGCAGATTTCGCACGCCCAAGGATGAGCTCTTTGAAAAGAGCGATATGCAGGCGCAGGTTTTTGAAAAAGAAATACTGACACACCGAAATATTCTTGCCATGATGGGTGTACACCTGTCGGAGGATGCCTCCGCCATAATCGGAGAATATATATCAGAGCATAAAATGACATTTGCCGAACTTAGCGGCAATGGCAATGCACTCGGGGAAATACAGAAGCTGCTCTTTGAACCGCTGCGTCAGTACCTGTTTCAGACAGACTGCTCGGGCGCGTTTGTAATCCTTGATGCTACGGTAAATCCCGCATCTGATGAAGTCACGAAAAGCGGAATATATTTGCAGGTAAACGGCTACGAGCGCGACCGCCGTGATGCCGTGCTCTATCGCGGAATCGCCTCGGTCGGCAGAGGAAACGGAGTTATGCCGCACAGAAAGTGGCGGTTGGAAACCCGCTGTGATCTTTTTCCCGATTGGGAAGCGGCGACAGCCGACACCAGACTTTCTCTGGAACAATCCTATCGCTTCACGGGGCTGTTCACCTTGCCCGGGATGTCCGAGCGTGCAATGCTGATCACCTTGCCGATCCGTGATATGAGCGGTTCCCTGATCGGTGTCTGCGGCTTTGAACTTTCGGAAAGCTACTTTTCTCTCCTGCACAGCCAGGTGTCTAAGCTGAGTCACCCGACCTGCCTGATGGCTGAGGTCAGCGAAAACAATGTATACAGCAGCTTTCTTGCCTGCGGAGCGTCAGACGACTATTACTATACCCCGGAGGAGGCACTGACTGCGCACGATATCGGAGGCGGGCTGACCGAATTCCGATGCGGAGATGAGCGCTTTGTCGGCGTTGTCCGCAGCTATAAGGGCGACGGCACCTCTCTCGGATTTTCCGCAATAGTCATGACGCCTGAATCCGACTTTGCAAAGGCGACTTTCAAAAATGCGCTGAGCATAGGATTTCTCGTTATTCTCTTGGTAGCACTTTCGGTGTTCTGCTGTGTCTACGTAAGCCACCGCTACCTCTCTCCTGTATTGAAGGGTCTGGAACAGATCAAAGCCGAGAGCAGCCAGCGCAAGCGAACCGACATTATGGAGATCAATAATGTTTTGGACTTTCTTTCTTCCAAGGAGCGGGAGAGTGCCGCTCATCTCGCCTCTCTGATTGAGGAACGGAATATGGCAAAAGTGGCATATGACCGCGCACAGGCGGAAATAGATAAGCTGGCGGAACGCACAAGAGACACGGTTGATCCGGAGGCGTACAGCTTTTTCCTTGAAAGAATTCCCGACCTTTCAAAAACCGAGCGCGAGATTTTTGACTGCTATGTTTCGGGGCTGTCCACAAAGGAAATTCTGGAATCGGCAAACATTAAAGAAAGCACGCTGAAGTATCACAATTCTCATATCTATGAAAAGCTCAATGTCAAGTCCCGCAAAGAGCTTCTTGTCTATATCTCTCTGATGAACCGCTCGAAGAACGGAGGAAACGGCTGTGACACTGACACAACGTCTGAATAAGATTCTTTCGGAGCAGGGAATGACCAAGACCGAATTTGCCGACAGTATCGGCGTGACGCAGAATTATATCTGTATTCTCACGAGCGAGGTTTCCTCAGCTGCCCGCGGTTCAAATATCTCTCCGTCGCTTGCAAAACTGATCGGGCTGAAATACGGCTACGATCCCGATTGGATCCTTTACGGAGATAAAAACGAATAAAAAATAAAGGCTGTCGCGCCAAGTGCGACAAGCCCTGCTTGAATTTTACAAACCATCCGTCCGGCGCGCGGTTTGCAAAGAGGCTTTTTCCTGTCGGAATAAAGCGGTTTGCGCCTCTTTTTGCCGAAGGTATTGACAGCACGGAAAAAACATGGTAAACTTAATAAAAAGATTTCAGAAGCAAAGGGGGATAAAATATGAAAAGAAGCCTTAAGACAGCGATTTCACTGTTCCTTTTCTTATCATTCATTGCAGTGCTTGCTTCCTGCGGAATTATTCAGACATATGAAAATATTGCCGTGCAGGGGGAGGTATATTCCTTCGGCAAGCAGACTATTATTTTGAACAGCATTCTGCCCGAGGGCGGCAATGCCGCGAAATTCAAAAAGGACATTTCCGCTTCGGATATAAAACTTTCCGATGCACTCGAGGGAAAGAATATCGACAAGGTGACTTTCATCGATGAATACAATCTCGAACTGGAACTTTCCGGAAATACAAAATCAGCAGGAGGAGATGGTGCCATAGGTACTCTCACCGTGCTTGCGGGCGGACTGGAAAGCAAGGGAAAATCCACCTGCCATGTAAAGCTGAACGGACCGACTATAGTGACGGAATCCGCATATTCAAACAGATTTACGGCGCGCGATCTCACGCTCTATAATGTTTCATCCACAATCTCGCTTCCGATGGGAGAATTTACGGATAAAGCCGATGCCGAGCATATACGCCTTGCCGACCCGAATCTCGGCAGACTGGAAATAAAGCTGGAAAACGGCAAGCTGACTCTCAGCATCATAAATTGTCTTTCGGCAGAGCCATCTGTCATCTTTGCTCCCGAGACGACGACTATGGGAATAGAATTTTCCATATGTATCGGTGTATATGATGTATATTCTTATTGATCACAAATGAATATAAAAAAATTGCCGGCATAGCCGGCAATTTTTTTCAAACTATATAACTATCACCTGTCAAAGGGGGGATATGACCGGTGAAATTGTTTGCATATCACAAGGTGGCGCGGTGGAACGCAATGGCGAAAGAGCAACAAAGCTATGATAGGGTATGCTCCCTGTTGCACTTATATTATACCGCATTTCTTTTCATATGTCAACTATACTATTTGGCTACAAATTCTCCAATTTGGCTACTTTTTGCTCATTTTTCGGTAAAAAAGCGGCTTTTTTCGGAAAAACGAAAAATCTTCGTATTTCTTAATCCATGAATGCGCGAAAATTTTGCGGCTTTTTCAGAAATTTACGCCCGAAAGCGCCGATTACGCGGAGCATGAGAAATTCTCTTGAACCCACGGGACGCTCCAGCTTATAAAAGGTCATATTCCGGTCTTTGCCTATCATGACATCGTTTTTGCGGAGCATCATATGTTTTGCCATAAATTCGAGACAGTTTGTCACATCTTCTATATCATAGCCGAGAGTTTCCGCGATATAATTTGCGCTCAGCGTTTCGGTATAGCTCTCATAAATCAATTCGAGCACGCGGCGGTTTTTCTTATCGCCGAGAAAATCAAATATCTCATCGTTATCATCGCCGAAAATCTTCTTATTCACATCGTCAAGCGCGATAAAGCCGGTATCCATGGAAACATAAAATCCTATTATGCCCGGCTTTGCGATGCCTTCCTCATATTCGGGATTTTTCTTCATCTCGTTTATGATTGCATCGAGCTTGGCTTTTCTGCTGTCGGGCGTGATGTCTATCGTATACTCCGGCATGGCAAAGCGTATTCTGCTCATCATCAGCTCTGCCATTTCGTCATAGTAGTGGGTCAGATGATGATTTGTGTCTATTGTGTCATCGATATTGAAAAGCTCGCCGACGGATATATGAAGAGCTGCCGCTATCTGCGGGACGGAGGTGACATCGGGATAAGATGCGCCGCGCTCCCACTTGGAAACGGTCTGCACGGAAACACCGAGCATATCTGCAAGTTCTTTTTGCGTATATCCGCATTTATTTCTGTAGATATATATGTTTGCAGCAATATCAGCCATTAGCTTTATCTCCAAAATATTATTTTTGATACCGATATTATTTTACCATTGTTTTCCTGATATGTCAACTATACTATTTGGCTACAAATTCTCCAATTTGGCTACTTTTTGGGAGTTCAACAGCAAAAATGCGGCTTTTTTGTGAAGCCGCATCTGTTTTTTTCTTATTTAATTGATAAGCGCAAGGTATTTTTCCGCTTTTTTATGAAATTTTTTTCCGAAGGCGCCGATTATCCGGAGCAGAATAAATTCGCGCGAACCGTCAGGGCGGCTCATGGTATAGAGCGTCATATTTTTGTCCTTGCCTACCATGACATCGCTTTTGTCAAGCATACCGTATTTTTCCATGAATTCAATCGCCGCTCTCACCTCCGCAATTTCACAACCGATGGTTTCCGCTATGTAATTTTCGCTTATCGTGGTGCGCTGACTGTCATAGACGAGCGTGAGTATACGGCGGTTTGTCGCGTTGCCGAGAAAATCGAAAAGCTCATCATTCTCTTCATTGAAAATTTTCTTTTCCCTGTCATCAATGCCCGCAAAGCCGGTATCCATGGAGATATACATCAGTTTTCGGAATGGCCTTGCGACGCCGATATCATATGTGGGATTTTCCTTCATCAGCCTGACCAGCTCATCGAGCTTTATCTTTTTCTCCGCATCGGTTTTGCCGCTGTTATATGACTGTATGGAAAAGCATATTCTGCTTATCATCAGCTCGGCTATTTCGTCATACGAAACATTTGTCCATTCGATAGCGTCTGTTTTTGCATCCATGCCGAAAAGTGCATCTATGCTGATGCGGAAAACTTCCGCTATTTTCGGAAGTACCGATATATCCGGTGCGCTTGCGCCGCGCTCCCATTTTGATATAGTCTGCACGGAAACGCCGAGCATATTGGCAAGCTCCTTTTGCGTGTAGCCGCATTTCAGCCTGTATTCATATATATTGGCTGCAATATCTGACATTGCTTCCACCTCTCTGATGAATATTTTCGATACTGTAAATATTTTATCACGCTTTTTCCGCCATGTCAACTATACCGTTTGGCTACAAATTCTCCGATTTGGAGATATACCGCTACATACAGTGTATTTTTGCGCGGAATATCACCTGTTGTTGTTGCCGTAGAAGCCCGCCTCCCACAGCACATGAAAACAAGCCTCTTCTCCGTTGATTTTTCTGCCGAAAGAGGCAATCGCCCGGAGCATGGCGAAGTTTCGCGAAAACATTATCTTCCTCATATAATATACGGTCAGTTCTTTGCCTGCGCCGAGCAGGGCTTTTTTCTCCGTGAGCATATAGTTGTTTTTCAGAAAATCGAGGCAGACATCCGCTTCCTCAGTGGTTATGCCGAGCGACTCGGCAATATAAACATTGCTTATCGGTCCGCTGTAAATATGTTCATGGATAAAATTCAGTATCAGGCGGTTTGTCTTGTTGCCGAGAAAATCAAAGAGCGCATCGCTTTTCTCGGGGAAAAGCGTTTTGTCTTTATCGTCCATCATTACAAAACCCGTATCCTCCGAGCCGTAAAAGAGCTTTTCGGGATTTATGCTGCCGACAGCCGACAGCGGATTTTCATGCATAGCCTTTACTACATCGGCGGCTCTTTCACGCTTTGCTTCCGGAGTCCAGCCGTATTTTTCAAATGCTTCGTTTGTATAAGCTATGCGGCTTATGAAAATTTCTTTCAGTTCTTCATAGACCTTATCCGCGCCGTAGCCTGATTCCGTTCCGTGTCCGATAACCGCATCTGTGCTTACGCCGAAAGCATCGGCTATCTCGGAAACCATATATACATCGGGAGCAGCAGCTCCCGTTTCCCATTTCGATACCATCTGAACCGTAACATTCAGCTTTTCCGCAAGCTCCTTTTGTGTGTAACCTGCTCTTTTTCGCAGCTCACCGATTCGCTCGCCTATGTTTATCATAATTTTCTCCTTTAGCAGTGTGGTGATAATATTTTACCATTATTTACCCGATATGTCAATAATGGCTGAGATAAAGTGCAGACTTTATCTCAGCCGTTTATATTTGTTTTGCTTAATCGAGCTTAAAGGGAAGTGAGTTCAGTTTTTCGCCGACATCATATCTTGTGAGGGTGAGGCGATTCGGTATCTTCAGCTTCAGCTCGCCATATTTGGCATAACGCCACAGGTGAGCGCGCTTCCATTTGTCGTTTTCTGCCGATACGGAGCTCAGATGGGCTATATCTTCATTTTTTTCTTCGCCTGTTGTGCGTATATTGACGCCCGCACCTGTGTTTACGGAGACGGAACATTTCACAAATGAGCCGTCTTCCGCTTTTATGTATGCGAAAGAATTATGCTTGCCGTTTTCCTGCTTCAGATTTATTATATAGAAGCTTTCGTCGTCCGAAATCCATATGGATTCTTCATGAATAAAGTCACGGTTTATTTTGGTTGACATTCTGTGACCATTGGGAATAGCGATGTTGAGATAATATAGGAAGCAACCGATAAAGCAGAGTGCCAAAATTGCAAGAGCGATTATTGTTGCCGCTATGCCGATGGCTGTCTGAGTACCTTTTTTCATGATGCCACCTCCTCCTGTACGAAAGGAAGTTCGATATCGCCGATGCCGTAGCCTGTCATATGAAGCTCATTTTCGAGTGATAAACCAAAGCGCTCTTTTGCGGGATATGCTACAGACGGGGAGAGCGTCAGCGCGCTTTCGGAGGCTTCTTTCACTGCAAGGCATGCAACGCGCCATGTGTGTCCGAGAGCATCTGTTTTGAATATGACAAAAATATTATCTTTCTTGCTGTCTGCCTCATAAATATCGCATTTTTCCCATTCGCCGGAAGAGCTTTTTACAAATGCGAGCGTATTTTTCACGCCGGAAGAACCGGCTTGCGTAACTATGCAGAATGTTTTATCATCGCTCAGCCAGACCGATTCAGTGTAGAATACAGAGGTGTCGTAGGCAATGGAGATTTCTTTTTTGCGTGTGTATTGGCGTCGCCGAGACAGGGGAATAAAGCAGATATTTTTTATTTTGGTTCTTGGCTGTACTTGGATTTTTGCTTGTAGGGGTCGGCGCTACCCCTGTCTCGGCGACGCCAAGCAACGCTCCGCATTGCTTAATTCCCCGACGACCCGATAGAAACATAAAACAACTTTTCCTTTATCGTTCTTTTGCATGACCAAAAGTACCAAAAGTCATCAAAGAGAGCGTTCCCCTCTCTTTGAGAACTCTTCCCGCGTGCACGAGTCAGTCGCGCGAGCCATGCGTGTCAAGTGCGTGCGGCAAAGGATAGAGCAAAAGTCGGCAGTTTCGCACTCCCCGCAATCTCATACTACCACGCGTGCGAACATATCGCACGAAATAGCCGAGCAGATTCGTGCACGCATTGTATGCACGCCCGCTGAAAGTGCAAGGCGGGAATTGACACATATGCGGAGCGTTGCCGTAAGATTGTCAAGTGCGTGCGGCAAAGGACAGGATTTCATAAATCCGCACCAAGCTTTTCTTATAGGATACCAAGATTTTCTCTTTTTTCAATACTTTTTTGACAGACCTTTTCGTCTGTTTTTTCGCCGTGCCTTTTTATACGAAAAATGCACTTAACTTGCCTTTTCGGCTTTGTTAAGTGCATTTTCTTCTTTTGCCATTATTTTAACTTAATGATATCCTTTATTTATTCAGTGCTTAATATAATAATGAATGTTCATCGCGCCTCTGTTTGACGCCATATAAAGATCGCCGACCACGCCGAATATTCTTGTCTTGAATTCGGGCGCGATATAAATATCCTTGAGCGAGAGACAGTCGGCAGAGAATATGTCAAAGCCGATATCTGTTGTGCCGACGGGCAGAACGACCTTTGCAAGAGAAGTGCAACCGTCGAAAACATCACTTCCGATAGATTTAAGTGTTTCGGGGAATGTGACTGAGACAAGCTCATGACAATACTGAAAAGCTTTATCCGCAACCTTGACAAGGCTCTTGCCGAGCGCTACGGTTTCCAATCCGTAGCAGTTCATGAAAGCGGCTTCGCCGATATAAACCGTATTCGGAGAGAGCTTTATCTCCTTGAGGGCGCGCATACTGTAAAATGCCTGATCATCGATATATTTTACACTGTCGGGGATTGTGACCGATGTTATATTGTAGCCGAGATAATATCTGTTTCTGTCGAAAAGCACCTCGGGGTCAGACACCTCTTCATAAGGGTCTTCCGTGATAACAAGACCGGAATCCCAACCGATGAGCGCTGTTCCCGCTATGCGAACTATTCCGTCCGGAATGGTAACGCTTGTCGATGATTTTGCGACATATGCGCATATCAGTGTATTTCCTACTGTGAAGAACGAGTTTTCATCTCTGTTATTGAGATAAGCATTCTTTAAGAAGTTGACCATTGCTTCCGTCTTGAAAAAAGCATATGTGCCGATTTCCACTTCATCTGAGGGCAGCTTGATTTCCGCAAGTCCGTAGCATTCCGTAAAGGCATAACCGCCGATGCGGGCGAGTTTTTTACAGTTTGTCATATCCACATCGGTGAAAACAACATTGCCGCTTATCTCATCTGATTTCCAGAGTATTGCGTTATAGAAGGCATAATCTCCGATATATTCGAGCGTGCTCGGCAGAGTAAGCTCGGTTATAGAGCAGGCATCAAATGCCGAATTGCCGATTTTCTTTACACCCTCGGGAATGACGAGCTTTTCAATCATTTCCGCCTGCGCATATCCGTAGGAGGTTGCCACGCCGTAGCTGTCAACACCGCCGTAATATGTGGAATTACGGAAAACACAGCCGCCTATCGTTTTGATACCCTTGCCGGAAAGGTCGAGCGAAGATGCCGCAATATTGCATTTGATGAGAACGCCGTCACCGACGACAACATAATCATCGGCAAGCTCGCTATACCACGGGGTGCCGTCGAAGGCATATTCGCCGGAATCGGTGAGCGTGGAGGGAACTGATACATTGTCAAGCTTTCCGCAGTCATAGAATGCATATTTTTCTATCTTTGAAAGCCCCTCGGGGAGCGTTATTTTGCGTAGCTCCTTGCACTGCCAGAAGGCATACGGTCCGATTTCCTCAAGCGTACCGTCTTTTGCAAAATTGATATTTTCAAGAAGCTTGCAACCGGCAAAGGTCTGATAATTGAGTCTTTTAAGCGATTTCGGCAGTGTCACATCTGTGAGCAGCCAGCAAGCCTGAAAGGCGCAGTTGCCTATGAAAGAAACATTATCCGGTATAGTAAGCTCGGGAAGTCTTGTGCAGAGTGCAAAGGCATATGAGTCTATAAGCTTCAGTGTGGATGGCAGGGAAATGCTTTTCAGTGCCGAGCACTGATAGAAGGCTTTTGCGCCTATTTCCTCCAGCCCCTCGGGAAGCTCGAGTGTTTTCAGCGATTCGCAATACTGAAAAGCGCCGCCGCCGATGGTTTTCAGACCTTTACCGAAGGTCACCTTTTCAAGCGATATTGCAGAGTAGAAGGCGCCCTCACCTATTTTTACTATCCCGTCGTGCAGTACGACCTCTTTTATTTCCGTGTCGCCGGAAAAAGCGCCCTCACCTATTTCGGTTATGCCGTCCGGTACGACGAAAACACCGTTTTTATCCGATTGTCCTTTACAATTTTTGAGAACGGTACCGTCAACCTCATAGACTTTTTCTATTTTTGAGCCTGTAGTCGTCTGCTCGGGCGGATTTACTACAGTTCCGCAGGCGCAGAGCGCGATACAAGCCGCTGTGGCAAGAAACACTGCCAATATTTTTTTCATATGAGTCCCCCATCAGGATTTATTTATATAAATAATATCCCATTTTGCCTCTTGTGTCAATAATTCTGCCGATAAGTTCACATTATATTAAAAAAACGCCTTTTTTGCGCCTTGATAATGATATAAAAACAGCCGCCTTCGCTTTTGGAAATACGAAATCGCTTTCTTCGGCGCAGGCGGCATAAGGCAGAAATAAGGGCAGATTTTGCCTTTACGGCATATGGGAAAATGAGCGGACAGGCTGTTTTTTCGGGTGCTGTCAAGCCTCGAGCTGTCTGCCGAGAAAGCCTGCCGCCGTCTGAATAAGCTTTGTTTCGGTTTCCGTGGCGGCATTGTCTTTTCCGGATTCGGCATTTGCAAGCGCCGCAACACAGCCTATGACATCGCCTTCGGCAAAGATAGGCATGGCACATGAAATATACCAGCCGCGGCTTTCTTCCGTCAGATAAATTTTCTCCTTAGTCGGTGCATGCGTATAAAGACTTCTGTTTTCGATAATTTTTTCTGCTTCTTCTGAATTTTTCTTGTCGAGAAATTCCTTTTTCGATATTCCCGCGCAGGCGATAACGCAATCCTTATCGCAGACGGCTACGGGGAAATTGCAGGTCTTATAAAGCGTTTCCGCATAGCTTGCCGCAAAATCCATAAGCTCGCCTATCGGTGAATATTTCTTGAAGATAACTTCGCCTTCGCGGTCGGTATATATTTCGAGAGGGTCGCCGCCACTGATAACATTGACACGAAAAACCTTATCAGCTTGGTTTTTTGCTGACTGAACCACCACAGAGTTGTATTTTTCTGTGGTTCTTTCGATATTCTCCGTGCCCCCGTTAAAATTTGCGATTTCCTCCGTTTGCGCTTCATCGTCGCACCGCAGGAGCGCGTCCACATCACCACGCAGCTTGATTTCGATGCGGTTTTCATATACGATGATGCGGTCAACAATCAGTCCGATGTCGCGCTTGTCCAGTTTCTCTTTGCTCAGGATATCGTGGAAGATCTCCAGCACCGTTTTTGCATGGCGGTTGGCTCTGATGATGGTATTTCTCGTGTCTGCCGTCATGGCAATCTGATTTTCCAGCCCGTGAATCCGGTTGGCACTTTCCTCGATCAGCGCGTCGTAGGTTTCCATGATGACATCCTCGTTTCCCTTTGCGCGGGCGAGGTCGCGGGATTTTTGCCGCATCAGGATTTTGAGTGAATCCTTTTCCTGCTCGATGAGCTTTGAAAGCTCCTCCGCGGCTTTGGTGCTGTCCTTCACCGCGTTCGGTTCAAAGCTGATTTCGGTTTCCAGCTGTTTTATCATTTTTTCGGAGTTCTCGCAGACCTTGGCGATGTACCGTTTCAGCTCACGGTCAAGCACATCCACGCGTATGTGATGCGTCGTGCATCCGGCTTTGCCGCGCGTGTGATAGGTGCCGCAGATGTAAGCGTCGGCAAGGTCGGGACGGCTGCGCGAGAACATCGGCGAGCCGCAGTCACCGCAGAAGAGGTAACCGGAGTAATTGTTGGCGTACTTCTTCTGACCGCGGTAGTGGGTGGTCGTGCGTTGCTTCAGAAGTTCTTGGGCAACGGCAAAGGTGCGGTAGTCAACAATCGGCTCGTGATGGTTTTCAAACACGATATGCTGGCTTTCGTCGAGCGGCACATCGTTTCCGTTTATCTTTTTCCGCTTGAATTTGTGCTGGCGCAGTGTGCCGATATAAAAGTCGTTGCAGAGAATTTCGGAAACGGTCACGATGCTCCATGATTCTTTGACTTTTCCTTTATATTCGTCGCCCTGCGCTTCCTTGCGTGCTTTTTCCCGCATTCGCGGCGTGGGAATGTGCTCGTCTGTCAGATGGTTTGCAATCTTTTTGTAGCCCCAGCCGTCGATATAATAGTTGAATATGCGCCGCACTACCTCGGCGGACGGCTCGTCAACCTCAAAGGTCATTTTCTTGGAATTGGTGATGACATAGCCGAAGGGAACCGAACATATCCACTCGCCCTTTGACTGCCGTGAGGCAATGACGTCGGACACCTTGCGGCTCGTGTCTGTGACGGGCATTTCGTTGACGAAGAAGTAGAGCTTGATCTTCATCCAGTCGTCGATGTGATCCTGATAATAATCCACCCCGTCGCCGATGGCAATGATGCGGATATCGCGCTCGGCAAGATCCTCAAATTCGGCAAGTCCTTTACCCGTTCTTCGTGAGAAACGGCTCAGGTCCTTGATGATAAGTATATCGTATTCGTGCTGCATGAGCTTTTCGCGCATACGCATGTAATCGGGGCGCTGCTCGAAGGTGTAGCCCGATTTGTCGCGGTCCTCGAAGTAATCGACCGTGCTTGTCGGAAAGTGCAGACGGCAGTATTCGTCTATGATCGCCTTCTGGTTTTCGATACTCGTGTTATCGCGGTCAAGCTCTAAGTCTACGGAGATTCGCGTGTACGCGGCAATGCGGAATCTTTCAACCATATTGATAATCACTCCTTTGATATATTGCTGATAACATTGTATCACAGAACCTGCCCGCTGTCAATGAGATATTTGCAAAGACATGAATTGTTATCATATGCCGTGGAATTTTGAAATTAACAAGGCGCGATTCGCCGGCTTGTTTCAATAAAACACGATTTTTTGAAATAAGCAAAGGGATTTATTGGCAACAGGGCAGAAGGCATTACGCCTCCTGCCCCGTTTTTTTACGCCTGAACCTGCTCTGTCGCAGGTTCGGCTTTCATCTGAAGCTCAAGATTGTGGCGGAGGAGCAGGACGGTATCCGGTAACAGCTCCCGGTCGCCCGATTCAAACACCGACACAAAATACTTGTGCTTCGCAAATTGCCGGTAATACGGCTCAAGCGAGCGACGGAAGCTTTCGTCCCGCGCCTCGCTTCCGGTGAGCCATATATCGACCGTTTTGCTGTCATGATGAATGTTCATCTCCATATGACCCACCTCATTTCTTCAGTTTTTTGCGTGAACGCGCCCGTCTTTTTTCGCGGCTTTGCGTTTGCGGGAAAGAATAAGTTCAATCGTTCCTCCGAAAAGGCAGATTTGCCCACGCCGGATGCTATGTCCGATAGCATATTCCGACCGTCTGTCCGGCAGTGCCTTTATGTACGCAAATCCGCATTTTTTATGTGCCGCATCACCCCTTTCATTATTGCCGGAGATAAAAGAGAAAATTCAGACTACATTGTCATTCCGAAGTCTTCGTTTTCCTCCTCGTCTTCTTCAATACATCCGTCCTCATCATGCCCGAGTCCGATCGCCATGCCGGCAATAATTCCAGCGGCAACGCCGAGAGCGGTTCCTGTATTTTTGGCTTCCCGCTCCCGCTTTTCTTCCTCGGATTCATCGCTGTCGGCAATAATATCCGTCAGGCTTTCAAGCCCACGTATGCCCATAAGAGCAAGGTCAGTATCATCGGAACTGCCGCGTACGCCATGCGAAGCCACCACAGTGCGTCGTCCCGTATGCTTCTTCTGTAGATAACTTTCGAGGCTTTTTCGCTCGCTTTCCCAACCTGTTCGGAGGCTTCCTCCGAGATCTTTCGTATCGCCGCCGCTGTCGCCTCGTTTTGCACCTGTATCGCCTTCGCAATCTGCTCGGCATACTTGCCCGCCTCCGCCGCGAAAGCCGCTTTCTGTGCGTTCAGTTCGGCTGACAGCTCCTCCAGACGGTTCACCGAAGCAATCAGTTCGTCCCACTCCGCGACGCTGATATGTATCGTTGGTATCTCTTCTTCCGTCTGCATTTCCGCTTGAATCTGTGGCGGAATATTTCTCGCCTTGAGCTTGTCCATATAGCTCTTCCCGGATTCTGAATTCATGTTCCATGTTCTCCTTTCGATATTTTTCATCAAATAAACTCTTGTCACGCACGCGCTTTTTCGTTCCGTCCTTGCCGCGGAGAATGTAGGTGATGTACTTTCTCTCGGGAGTCCATACCATTTCATAGCCGTACTTTTTCATTTCTTCGCGGAACTGTGCTTGAGTTTTGGCTCTTGTCATGCAGAAATCTATCGTAGCACAGAGTGCCAGCTTCATGCTGTTGCCGTTCAGCGCCGCGCGGTATTCCTTCGGTTTCATGCGTTGGGATTTAACTTTCGGATCGTATTCCCGAAGTACCTTCAGCCCGTGAGCCCGGCAGATTTCATCGCTTGCCCGACGCAGATCGGCAAGGAAAAATTTATTGTAATGCAGTTTCAGATCGTTATCAAGGTCATAGGCGCATACGACAATGTGATTGTGCAGATGCTCGCGGTCGATATGCGTGGCGACGATTGCTTCACGGTTGCCGAAGCTTTTGACGAGTTCCATCCCGATTTCGTTGACCTCCTGCGGAGAAATATTCTCTCCTGGCATAAAGGATTGCACAAAATGATAGAAACGAACGCCGCCCGCCGCGTGACCGAACACCTTTTGTGTGGCGAGAAACGATTCATTTGCCATCTCGGGGATGCAGTTGTAGCCGGAAATATACGCAAGCTGTTCGCCTTCATCAAAGGTTTTTGACGGCTGCATACAGTAATTCAGCACACCTTTCTGCGCGCTCGGCGTCTGTACTTTTTCCGGAATGCTTTCAACGACCGCCATGATTTTGTCCTCCGAGTGCTGCAAGAATTTTTCTGTAAACCGAAAGAAGCTGTGAAAGATCGGCAGAAGAAAAACGATTCTGATGTGCCAGCCGCGTGAGCTGATTGAGATTGTTGCCCTGATATTTCAGTTCACGGTTCAGCTCCCGCAGCTCTTCATTGACGATGATCTTGCCGTCACGGCACATTTTGAGAATGAAATCCCGCATGGACGGTGAGACGGCTTCGTACATTTTCTTCTGCAGCTCCATTTTTTCTTCCGCTGTGAGGCGGATTGTCAGGGTTTCTGTTTGTTTTCTGCTCAACGGTTTCTCCTTTCACACATGTTTTTTTGCTGTTGCTTCTCTGATTCGTTTCTTTTGGCTTACCTTTTCTTTTCGCAAAGAAAAGGAAAGTGGGAGCGGCAATGCCGCCGGGCTTCTGCCCGATTGTGTGCGGGAAGTGCGTCGCCGGAAGGCGGTGGACATCCACGCGCTATGCTTGCCCCAGCCCCGGACGCAGAGCGCCGGGAATAAGTGCAGAAGAAAAAACCGCGACTTTGCCTATATAACCTATTGTTCTTTTCTGCATATAAGATATATGGTTAAGACTTCTTGTTAGCACCACCATTTCAGACACCACCCGGTCACATTTTCAGCCGATACACATTGGAGCCGTAATCGCCCGCATTAGTGTATCGGTGAAATTTTTCAATCAGGTCTTTTTCGAGAAGAGATTTAATTGCCTTGTCCACGGTTTCCTCTTTTCTGATTCCGCACCCGTTTGCGATATCTCTCCGGGAAGGAAAAGCCACATTGCTTTCCCGGTTCATACGACGACAAAGAAAACAATAGACGGCGATGTCCCTCGGTTTCAGACCGTATTCAAAGATTCTGTTGTCAACCATAAAGAAGTTTTTTCGCTTGCCAGCCATATTGTTCTCCTTTCTCGTTGTGTATTTGATATTATACTACAAAAATATTGTGTTGTCAATAGCCGCGCACAAAATAATTGTATTTGATCTTGACAACTACAATTAGATGTGGTATACTGTATGCGTAATAAAATTCGGAGGAATCTTGTATGAGCGTAATAGGCGAACAGATTAAAAAATACAGAGGTATCCGCGGCATGACGCAGCAGGAGATTGCCGATGCGCTCGGCGAAAGCTCCGGCAGGGTGATATACAATTGGGAAAAGGGAATCGGTCGCCCCGACTGTGACAAGCTGGCGAAGCTCTGTGATCTCCTCGGCGTGTCCGCAGACGAGATGATCGGTTGCCGCTCAATGTCGGAACGTCCGACGGCTGCCGAATGGGAGACGATAAAAAAATACCGCGTCCTTGACGAACACGGTAAAGAAATTGTGGATTATCTGATCGACAGCGAGTACAGGCGAGTATCTGCGACCGGCAGGAAAGCCAAGTGCCGTATGCTGAGAATGGATTATTACACGCTTCCTGCCTCCGCCGGCACGGGCAATATCCTTGACAGTGAGCTTGCCGAAGAGATTCTTGTTCCCGAATCCAAGGAAGCGGAGAAGGCGGACTTTGTGATTTCGGTCGGCGGCGACAGCATGGAACCGACCTACCATGACGGAGACAAGGTGCTTGTTGAAAAATGCGACTCCGTCGATGTCGGTGAGATCGGTATCTTCGTTGTCAACGGCGATGTCTTCATCAAGGAGCGCGGGAACGGTTGTCTGATCTCGCATAACGAAAAGTATAAGCCCATACGCCTCTCCGAGCATGACAGTGTGTTCTGCTGCGGAAGAGTTTTGAGGAGGGTATAATAATGAAAAAAGGTGGTCTTTCCGGACAATCGGAAAGACCGCTTTTTTGTATAGAGAACTCCGACGAAGGAGGAGTTCTCACGAAAACCACCCGCTAAGCGGGTGGTTCCAAAGAGGCTTTTGCCGATGAGCAATCCCGCCGCAGCGGTGGCTCCCTT
>ENA-UERK01000380-UERK01000380.1-human-gut-metagenome-genome-assembly--contig:-NODE-380-length-39721-cov-22.764000_pt1 | contig 39721 bp, 40 predicted proteins | sample MGYA00242957_ERZ507957 | MGnify/ENA primary metagenome ERZ507957 (study PRJEB26167, sample SAMN06115538) | human gut metagenome | host: Homo sapiens | place: China:Heilongjiang | collected 2015-11-06...
ATTGTTGCCGCATTGACGTTCGTAACAGCCTCGGACGCAGAAACTTTCGCTTTATAGCGGATGGCGAGATTTTTCTCAGCCGGAATCGCTGGGAACGCGCCGTCCGCAAGCGTTAGCGCGCCCGCGCCCTTGGTTGAGCAGCCGTTGATACTGAGTGCGATGCTGTTTTTGTCTGCGCTGAAATCATCATAGCTGCCGATCTCGAATGTGCCAGCCTGAACATCCACTTTTGTGACCTTAATCGCGCCGGTCTTGCCGGTATTGGTGATGGCTGCGTTGTTCGCGCAGACCACATATCCATCCACCAGTGAAACAGGCAGTGCGGCCGGAACGGTGCAGGAGATGGGCGAAACCGTGTTGACCACGGTCAGCGTGACCGGCACTCTGGCTTCGGTTGTTTCCGCAGCGGACGCGCTGACCGGAAAGGCAAAAATGAGCGCCAGCGCCAGAAGCAGCGCCGCCGCTTTCTGATAGGTTTTCATCGCGTTACTGCACCTCCTTGGGCCAAAGATACGCCGTGTGCAACGTCAGCTCTGTGTTCAGCGTGCCGATCTGCTTGCCGTCACGATAAGCCGTAATTGTGACCGTGCAATCCACGTTGCCAAACTCCGGCGCTTCGAGAAGTGTAAGTGTAGAAATGCTCTTGCCCGCAGCCAGCTCAAAAGCGTCGGCAATGAGCGCATTGTCTTTGTTGCGGCGAATCTCGATTTTGTATGTGTCATTCTTGCTGTTGTTGGTAAACTCGGCTTTCACGCTGGATTCTCCGACCAGAGCATATAGATGAGCAGGAGCAGTAAGAGCAATCTGATTGTCCGCGACAATCGCGTTGAGCTGCTTCTGGGCTTCTCTAAGGCCAGAAACGTCATAAAAAATGACTTCCGTTTCCTTGTGCTGCTTTGCTCTTTCTGTAATTCTGACTTTGATGGTGTCGATGACGGCGAGCGTACTGTCACGGTCATAAATGACCTTGACTGCATCGTCTACGCGTGCAACCACGACTTCCGGCATATTCGTGCCATTGTTGCAGTACACGGCTTTTGTACCGCCGCCCCAGACGAGCAGACGACCTTTGACGGTCACATTATCGAGCGTGATTTTACCGTCTGCCGCACCGCAGCCAACAATCAAGTCGCCGTCCACGGTCATATCCTTGAGCGTCACATCGTCGGTACGAATCAATACGCTGCCTTTAATGTCCTTGTCGTAGGTTCCCTTGGACACAATGTAAGTGCCGATGATGTTTGCAAAAATCTGTGCAAATTCTGCGCGGGTGATGTTATCCAGCGGTGCAAGGACTTTGCCGCGGCCGTGAATATAGTCAGCGCCTACCATCGCGCGCACATAGGGCAGCGCCCAGTTGGAAATCTCGCTGCGGTCAGAGAAGGCGGACAGATCTGTTTTGGAATACGAATCGTAGTCCAGCTCCAGTGCGCGTGCAACGACCGTCATGGCTTCTTGCCGCGTGATAGGCGAATCTGGTGCCATTGTGGAAGAACTGCGCCCGTTATAAGTACCCATCTGGACGGCGAGTGCAACATCTTTGTAATACCACTTGCTCTTGGATACGTCCTTATACTGCGAAATATCTGCCGCCTTGTAGCACCCGAAAGATCTGTTGATGATTGCGGCCATCTCCGCACGAGTCATATCGCCGTTCGGATCGATGATCGTGCTGGATTTGCCGTACAAAAGTCCGTTGTCCACGGCGGCACTGACAGCATCCGCGTACCATGCGTTGCGGTCAAAGTCCTTGAAATCTGTAGCTTTTCTGGCTGTGCTTGCCGCCGATGCCGAAACCGCCAGCGACAGGCAGGACGCCACGGCAAGAAGCATTGCGAGGATTCGTTTGCGTTTCATTTGAAGTCCTCCGTTTCATAAGGTAAGGGGAACGCTTGCGCGTTCCCCTGTGCGATAGGCGATTGAATTAGACCGCATCCCAAGCGATGATGAACAGGACGCTTGCAATGGCGGTGTTTGTCACAGCTTCGGAAACCGGGGTCACGATAGCGTCATAGGCAATGCCGATGCTGTTTGCAGAGGTGTCGCCCACGCCGGACATGAAGCAGCCCTCAATGGCGTCAGTCAGGAGCGTCTGCTTGGAAGCGTTCTTGTCGTCGGTCATCTTCTTTTCGCCGTCGCCGAGGCAGAGGGAGAAGCCAAACTTGTTGGCGTTGACCTTTTCATGGGCGAGCGTGGCCTTGTCGCCGAACGCAGCCAGCGACCAGCCCTGCGCGGCTTCGATGCTTACGGAGTTGACTTTGACGGCGCCGAAGGAGTTGTTAACGATCTTTGCATCGGTCGCAGTGGAAACGGTGCCGTCGGTGCCGACAGCGATGGGCAGGACGGTGGGCACGGTCACGGACATCTTAGTGGCTGCGGGATCGCCGCCGATGCTGCCGTCAGCGGTGGACGAGAGCGTGACACTGGATGTGCCGGTGCCTCCCGAAGCGTCAACGGTGTTGGCAGCGGATGCGGAAATAGCAAGAGAAGCGATCATGCAGACCGCGAGGATGAGGGATACGATTTTCTTAGTGTTTTTCATGGTAAAATCTCCTTTTTTACTGTTAATTTTTGATAGTGATATTGATGATTGCCCCGGCCGTGCCGATGATTTCGCCGGTTTCCGGGTTCAAGTTGTGAAAATACGCGGTACACTCGTATGTGCCAGCAGGAAGCTCCACATCAAGGGCGGCTCGTTCGATCTTGCTGCCCACAGGGATCGCTTTGGACTGATAAATGACCTCCTGTGTGTCGTTGCGGATGAACTCCACCTGCTGGGGGTAATTGTTGATCGATTCATTTACGATCATGATGTTGCCCTCGGCTTTGCCGTCCTCGAAATAGGGCGCAGTGTTCATCGAAATATTGATCATGCCCTCCGCGACTTTTTCGTTCAGCTTTTCCGCAATTTCTTCCGGGCTGAGATTGTCCCAGCCGCCCTCGACGGCGCTGGAATCATAGACGATGCTCGTTTTGGGATCATCCTTGGATGCAGCAGGCTTGCGGATCATACGGACGGCAGTAAAAATGCCGACTGTGAGCGCAGCGGCAAGGCCGACAACGGCGAGGATGACGAGGGTTCTTGATTTAGCGTCCCGTTTTTCAAATTTGTGCATAATTTTTTCCTTTCTGTGTTGGGACGCGGAACCACTCTCCGGCTGGTCGCGCGCCCGGTATGATGGATGTTTGGTCATGAGGTCAAGCCTCCTTTCGGATGAGCAGAGCTATCTGCCCATGAAAAAAGCGCCCACCTTCAGGGCGGACGCAGACAATGACCGTGATATTTCATTGGAAACCTCCCGTTTTTTATTTCGTCGCTTTTCTGTAAGCGTCGATGACTGCTTCCTTGAGCGCCGTGCGCGCTCCAGACGTGATGGGGTGGAAAACATCCGTGTACAGTGTCTTTCCGTTCTTGTTGAATGTTTTCTGCGGCATGAAGATGTTCAGCCCCTGCTTGGATTCTGCCAGCCGAACGCCGTGTACCCGGAACATTCCGTCAAAGGTGACAGTCGCGTAGGCTTTGATCTTCGCACCTGCGTCAGCGATGTGGTCGATGGTGACTTCCATGTTGGAAAAGTCCATGTTTCAAATTCCTCCTTGTCATACTTCGTAAACGGTATCACCCTTCACCAGATGCCGCGCAAGCTGGCGCAGGCACAGGCTGCGTTTGCGCAGACGTGCCAGCAGCTCTGCGGGGATGGTTTGCAGGACGGCTTCTGCATTTTCGTCGCTGCGTGCATATTCCTCGCAGAGCGAATCACAGCTTCCGCAAGCCTGCTCCAAAGCCGCCAGCAGTGTTTCCTGCGCACTTTTCAGCATCGTCAGCGTATCAAGCACCGCTGCCGCGCTCATCTGGCGGCTGGTCAGGAGGATACTGCGCCGACCAGTCGCCATCGCCGTCATTGGGGCCATTGCTGCCAGCTGACATTTCGCGGCCATTTCCGGCGTCACCTCCAGCTCCAGCCGGAGCATCGTTTTTGTCTGTTTCATGTTCGTTCCTTCCTCTGAGATAAATTTCCCGCAGTGACCCACAGGCCGGTTCATGCACCAGCACGAGATCACCGTTTTCGATCTCGGCTGGGAACATACTGAACTGCGGCTGGATGTACGGGCGCGGGTCATAGTTCGTGATAATGAGTTCGCCGTAGGTCGCGCCGGCCTTTTGCGAGAGAGGGTTATTGCGCCGGAATGCAAGGATAAAAAAATCGCCGTACAGACTGCGGATAAATGGGCAGTCATTGTACGACACGACGATGTATCCCTTGCATTGCGAGAGAATGTGGTGCAGTTCTTCGTGCTTTTCCTTCGGAAAGTCGACGGCGTATAAACTCTCGGCATCAAAGTACGGCGGGTCACAGTAGATCAGGCTGTCCGGCCCGTCGCGCTCACGGATGATGTCCAGACAGTCCTTGTTTTCAATAACGACGTCTTGCAGCCGCTTGGAAGCGTCATCAAAGAGATACAGGAAGTTTGTAATGTTATTCGGCTTGACCCCGAAGGACGTAGTCGTGCCGCTGAAACTGCCGCGGCAGACCTTGTAATACGCAGCCGCCCGCTGGACATCGAACAGGCGGCTGCGCTCCCGCAGAATTTCCAAAAGTTCTTCCCGTTCCTCGCCGGAGAAGCATTCCATCACGGCGTTTCTCTCATTTGCAATGCGCTGCTGTAAAAGCTCTTTGTGCTTCATGAATTCTTTCAGAAGATCGAATTCGGCTCTGGAGTGGAGCGGCAAAAACTTGAGCTCTTGGACAAGCTGGATCGTACATTCCCTTGCACAGAGGAACAGATTTACAAGGTCGCAGTTGAAATCGTTATAGATGTCCATGCGGCTGATTTTCGGCTGTATGCCGAGTAGGAGCGCTCCACCGCCGCCGAACGGCTCCAAGTACAGCTTCGGGTTTGACGGGAACACCTGCCAGATGTACGGGATCAGCTTTTCCTTGCTGCCGATCCAAGGGATAAACGGCCTAGCGATCCCGGCCACCCCCGTCCGAGGGTTCGGTGAAGGTTTCCATTGCCTGCTCCAAGCCGCAGATCGCCGCATCCAGACCGGTGCGCATTTCCTTGAGCTGCCGGATGGTAGAATACAACTCTGCGGCATTGCTGGCGTAAAAATATCCTTCGCGGCTGCTGGCAATGGGGACGGCCTTGCGCCGCAGGCGGTTGACCTTCTTCCGCAGGTCGCTCTCGCGGAGGTTCTTCTGTCGCACGAGGTCGCGGCTGCAAATGAGATGCTCGCGCCCAAAGCAGAAGCGTTTCAGATAGTCGCGCAGTTCTTCATCGTTCATGTTTGTCCTTTCCGGGCCGATTTCCCGGAAAAAGGCGCAAAAAAAGAAGGGCTGCTTTCCTTACCGGAAAAACGGCCCTTCTGCAATTTCATTATTCATTTGGGTGGTTCGAGCGGCTTCCCGCCCGGAATCAGTTCAAAGAGCTTCTGCTCCTGCGGCGGATCGCCGCCCGCCGAGCGCCATCCGGCAAGAAACGCAGCGCGGATGATGTCATAGAGCGCCTGATGCGCTTCGTCTGCATCGGCTCTCTCCAGAAAAGCGTCCAGCGCCTTTTCAAATTCGTTGCTCATCATGATTTTTCACCACACAGTTTCGGTATATACTCGTTCTGTGTGGTATTTTACCATGATTTTCTCTAAAATACAACATAGTCCGCGTATTTGCGCAAAGTATATCGACGAATACTATAGGCATCTCTCGTAAAATAGAGGCAGCAGGGAGGTGCATCATGGATAAGCACTATAAGGATTACATCCAGATCGGGTTGAATATCATGCGGTACCGCAAGGAGCAGGGGCTGACGCAGGATCAGCTTTCCGAGATGGCGGGCTATTCGCGCAATCATTTGCAGCGCGTGGAAACTGCCGTCTGCAAGCCAACGGTCGGTCTGCTGCTGGATGTGTCGGAGGTTCTCGGCGTTCCGGTGGAACGGCTGATGGAAATACGGAAATGAGACGAGCGTCTGCTTCGGCAGGCGCTTTTTACATCCCCATCTGCGGTTCCTGTGTCTGCTCCTGCTGCTGTTCCGGGATCGGCTCGTGCAGCGGACCGAAGTCCTCTCGGTTGACCATGCCGTAGGGCGTGATCTCCGCGCCGTACTGCTTGAGGACATCTTCTGCGTAGGCTTCGCAGTTCAGATGCTTGTAAATCAGGTCTGCATCCTTGCCGCCGAGAACAAATTCCAGCTCATCACGCACCAGCGCGTCTTTATCGCGGATTTTTGTCTCGAAGCAATACTGCGGCAACTTTTCAATGCGGTCGAAGACATCGTCCAGCGTCTCACACTGCGTCGCACTGACTACGGCCTTGAATTTTGTGAGCTGCCCGCTGGCTTTCAGCTCCTGAAGGGATTGTGCCAGCTCGTTGATCCGCGGAAGATCCTCCACATCGGTCAGCATGGCGTTTAGCTGCGGCACAATGGCATCACAGCCGGTGAACTGTGCGTCGAACCATTCCGGTGCATCGAGTTCCTTCTGCACCTCCAATAGCCGCTGCTCCGTTGTGGGCAAGTCGAGCACAGATGTCTTCTGTTCGTTCTCGTGGTTCATGAGCGTCAGGCGGATCATATAGGAAATTTCTCTCTGCGGCTCATAGTCCGGCAGCGGCTGCAATTCCTCCGTTCGGACAACGTAGCCGTGTGGGGTGAACGCACCAGCTTCGCTCTCGCGCATCTGCTTGCCGATTTTTGCGTAATCTAAAAGGGCATAGGCGCTGTCCGGCAGAGCATCCAGATCCTCCCGAAATCCGTTTTCTACATAGAATTTTCCAAGATTTTCGTCCGAATGCACATCCGCAAGCACATGGCAGCGATCCACATTGGAAGCCAGCATCATCAGCTCCGGTACGGTAATGATGCCGCTGTGCTCCTGCATATGCTTGTTGACCTGCATCTGCAAGAGTCCTTGCAGCGCCGTTTCCTGCAATTCGTCCATCCTGGAAAGCTGCTCCGTCAGGGAATTGAACTCGAAGATCGACATACTCTCGTCCAGGTGCGGGGCGAGATAGTCAAAGCAGTAGAATTCATCCACCTGCCAGTAGACATCACCCGGCGACTTGGTGTGAATCTGCTCGAAGGCGTCCATCATCTCGTACTGGCCGACAGGAAACGTCAGCTCCACGCCGCGTTCGTCTGATGCACTGTTGCTTACCAGATAGACCTCACATACTTTGCGCAAGGGTCATTCCTCCTGTCTGCTCCTGCTTCTTCTGCATTTCTTCCACGAAGGCTGGATCAGCGCCGGGAACATTCCAGCCGTGCATACTCCCGCACACCATAGCTTCCTCCTGCGCCGGTGTCACACCGAGGCGCTGATTCTGCTCGTCTGCGATCTGACGGTTCTGTGCGCGATCCGGCGTGTTCCAGTCACTTGGATAGTAACCGCTCTCGCCGCGTTTGATACAAATCAGTGCGCCGGTGCTGGGCAGCGTGGAAAAGCAGAGTTCTGGCAGACCTTCTGCATACTTCTGACTGAATCGCTCCTGCTCGGTCTGGATGCTCCAATCCTCGAAATTCCAGAGGTGCGCGTAAAACTCCTGTTTGCCGACCGTAATTTCGTGCTGCTCCACGCCCTCTCCGAACCCATCACTGGCTTGTCCGGCTATATAGTCTTTGAGCTTCGCCAATTCCTCGCCGGTCAATTCACCGGAGACCATACACTCAGCCACGCCCCAGAGCTTTCCGTTTCTTGCTTCTGCTTTGAAATGGAGCGACTGCACCTTTGCGTCAACACCGTCGCTCCGGCTGCTGTAGTATTTCATAAATCCGCGCGGCGTGTCCAGAAACTTTGATTCACGCTCCAATGCACCGTTGACGGTATCCACATAGCCAACTGCATCGCTGTCGGGAAGCGTGAGCTCCTCACTTTCGTAGTCGCCCCAGTCATTTTTTTCATAATAACCGAGCTCCAACGGCATGTAAAGCTTTAATTTCTGCGGCTTTACCACAGTAAAGTCATCCTCACCGGGGACGAGAGAAAGCCCGCGCCCATTATCCCATTCCATTAAAAGCTGACCAGCATCGTCAATGCCCTGCACCGTTCCGGTCATGCCTTTCGGGATTGGCTGCGGATCGTTCATCATGGAATCCAGCCGGATGCGCGTTCCCGGTGGAAACTGCTCACGCAGAAGCTTTACCATATAGGGTTTCATAAATGGCATATCACATTCCTCCCATCTGCATTTCCTGTTTTTCTGTCTGCTCTGGTCGCTGATATTGCTTGAGAGACTCTTTTGCCCAATCCGGCAGGTACTCGTCTTTCAGAACGCCAATAAAATCATTCCGGTTCCAGCGTGTCTGTTCGCCGTCGCCAAGGCAGGTGCAAAGAATGGAGCGCCCGCGTGCAGTCGGGCTGCACCCAAAGCCGCTTTCCGCCAGCCAGAGCTGATTCTCGGGCGACCAGTATTCTTCTTTCAGGGTATTTGGCGAGAGAACAAGCACCTTGCCGGTGTAATCCAGTTCGCTCGAATCCGGCTCGCACTGCTTCTGGTCGAACATTCCAAGATCCATGACGAGCTTTCTGTAGTTTGAAATGAAGCCGTCCAGAATGGCAGAATGACTTCGGGCGGCAAAGCAGTAATTATGTATTTCGTCGGGTGGAATGAAATGACGATTCGCCCAAGCTCGGTTGTCCGGACGGAAGCGTCCATCGCCGCGCCGCTCCTGCACGGTGTTCGCTAAAACGTGTTCCACGCGCTTGTAGCCGTAAAGCTCGACGATCTTTTCCACTGTGCCGTCCTTCAGGTGCATCCCATCGAAGTTTTCCCGGATGAGAATATCGATTCCGCCCGCGCACGCACAATTCTCACGGAAGCTCTCGCGCCACTTGTCAAGTTCGCCGCGCTCCTGTGCGGTTTTGGCGTTGTAGGGATAAACCGGGATTTTACTCTGCATCACTGTTCTCGCTTTCTGCAGTCAGAATATCGTTCAGCGCGTACAGGCTGTGTCCGGAGGCCAGCAGGCATTGCAGGATCGAGCGCGGCACATCCGTCAGATCATGCCTGTACGATGCCGGATAGACGGCAATCACGCCAGCATCCTCACTGGCCTCGCAATCCAGTTTGGTGTCTGCCGTGATCCCAGCCTTTTCTCGCGCCCAGTCCGGCACGGAAACCGTAAACTCTCGGAGCACCTCGTCCAGCGTCATGTCCCGGTGTTCTGCCTCTGCCGGGCCGCACTCTGCGGCGACTGCCTCCAGAAACTCGCATGCTTGCTCGTTCAACGCATCGATGAGCATGAGCAGCTGATAGGTGCTCACACTCTCCGGCATAAGCAGAATGCCGCCATTGAGCTGCACCATAGAAATTAACTTTGCATCCTCCATCCCGCAGAGCTTGAACATCCCCTCCGGGATGACGGCATTGCGGTTCCGGTTGATCACCTGAAATTCCATTTTCGTTCCTCCTTTTTACATTCCGCCCATCTGCATTTCTTCAGATGGGGCTAAATTATAATCTTCTTCACGGTACGGGTTTTCTTCACCATAAAGATCAAACACGATATCATCTACCGCCTTCCGAACGGCTGGGTCCTGCGTGATTGTGCGGAACCGGAAACCGGTTGTCGCCTCATGCGGCAGTTCTTCGCGGATGCAGTCCAGATATGCTTTGGCGTCTGTGAACTGCCGCGCATCGCCGTTGATAAAGCTGACACTTCCAACAATTTGCGCGTCAGTAGATGTCTTCGTCATCTTCGTCCTCCGGCACATACAGCGCCAGCTTTGCGGCATCCGCCAGATGCGCGCAGATGGCAAGAACACCGGTCACGCCAATGATCACGCCAAGTGTAATTACAATTGCTTTTTTCATGACAAAACCTCCATTCTATAACGTCATTTCGTATGTCTGCTTTGAGGTGTGCAGATCATCCAGAACCGCCTGCGGCAAGCCCTCCTTGCGCACAACGTATCCGCGGCTGCACGCCGCACCGCCATGCGCATCCTGAAATTCTTTCCCGACGGCTTCATAATTGATGTACCCAATCAGCTTTTCCGGGACAGGGAACGCGCCGCAGCCAACCAGATACTTTCCAATGGACTGCGCACTGCCGCATCCCGGCAGAATAATGTAATCGTCCAGCCGCTCTGTCAACCGCAAAATGTCTTTCGTGCCGGAGATGCTGTTTGCGTCCAGCATTCCCGCGAATTTGTCGCAGTCCACCTCCGACATATGCTCCAGCCGCTTGGCAAGCTGATCGATACGCTCGACTTCGCCCTCTGCGGCAAGATCTACGCCGCTCAGATACAGCCCTAAATTCATGACCTCGCTTGCCGCACCCTGAATCGTGACTGTTTTGGACATCGACTTCAAAGTTTCCAGCGTTCTGTCAACATCCTCTTTTTCTGCGGGAGTTGTCGTAGGAAATGAGAGAAGCACCTGCTTTCCATTTTCGCCCTGCCGTAAAATCAGCGTTACCATGCCATTCCCTCCATTCTTACATCCTGCCCCTGCTGATACTTCTCTGCCGGGTCATCCCGCATCAGCTCGTCCAGCGTCAATGTGCCGTGGTAGGAAACGTAGCCGCGATCCACAAATACACCGTCATCCTGAAGTATTCGCTTGACACCGTAATCACCATAGTTATAGAAATCTTCAAGGTTCTCGTCATATTCGTAATGACCGGACTGCTGGATCATGTATTTTCCAAGTTCCTCCGGCGTGTGGACATTTGGTGCGAAATCAAATTGATCGAGGTTTTCTGCCAGCTGGCGGATACTCGCCGCACACACCGGTTTCGCTATCTGGCAGACAGCGCCGAGTTTCACGAAATTCTGTTCCTTGAAATTTGAACACATCTGACATAGCCGATTCAGTTCAAAGAGTGATTCGCGTTCAAAATCCAACACGCAATCGACCTCATCTGGAAACCGGCTATCTGAAAACAGCATCTGCATTTCGCCGCAGGAGGCGATCCCGGCACGAAGCATCGCGCGTTCCAGCTTGATTTGACTTGTCGGAAGCTGCACCTGCTCCTGCTTCTTTGGATCATCTTCACCTGTGGCTCGGATTTTCAGCTCCAGGATGCAGCTTTCTGGCATCCAGATCGGAGGCAGATGCTTGCGGTCATATGCCTGCTCCAGCTTGATGCCGTTGTCGTACACAACACCGTATCTCGTTACATAGCCGGGCTGCCCGGAGATCAGCGCCAAAGCCGTCTCCTTTCCATCCAGATTTTCCAGTTCTTCCGAATCACAGGCACCGTGGACGATCAGATAGTGCCGTTTCCCGACCAGCTCCAAATCGCTGAAATCCGAAATAACCGTCACCTCTCTGGCGCAGAAAGAAAGATCGATCAGCTCGTCCGCTGCGGATAATCCGAATCGCTCCACCGCTGCATTAAATTGCAACAGTTCATATCTGTCGAAGCTCTCCAATTGCTTCCCGAGCCAGTCCAGTTCGTCCACATTCGCCATCGTGCCAATTAACCGCTCCAGAGCAGGGCAGTCTGCCGTGCCAATGTCTGCAACGAAGCAGTCCTGCTCCACCACCGCGCCGCTCTGAATTCCATTCAACGCACGAATCGTTTTCTCGTATTGAGCTTCCGGAATAGGAAACTCGACTATCTCGGCAGCCGATAGCGGGTCGTTATCTTTTTTCAGCATCGCATCAAACAATGATTTTCCTCCTTTCATTGATTTCTTCCATGTCTGTCAGCACGCAGCTGCCATTTCCGTGGTCACACTGAAAGCCGTGCGCCATGTAATTGCAGTGCTGACAGCGTTCATAGTCGCTGCACACCAGCGGGTCCGGCGGGTCACGCGGGCAGTCCGGCGCACACCGGCTGATGTGCAGATTCCAGTGCTTTGATTTATCTACAATGATCGTTCACCTCCAAGAACGCAAAAAAGCCGAGACTTCCAAACGAAATCTCGGCTCTCTGCGAAATATTACATTGTCTGCTCCATTGTGGGGTGTTGATTCCGTTCCTGCTGCGGCAAAAGCAGCTCGATCTGCTCCTGCACACTGTGGAGCTGCTTTTCCTCGGCATACGAGAGTGTCGCGTCGTCCTCCAGCGCAAACTCGCAGGCATTTTTAATCACAGCAATCTGCTCGTCTGAAAAAAGACGCTGGCTTTCCACAAGACCGGCACGGACGGCGAAGTCCTGCTTTGCCGCTTCGTAGTTTTCCATGAAGTAATGCCCGGCATGAACACCCTGTCGGTCGAAGTCCCATTCCCACGTCACAAATTTAGCGCCCGTTTTGCAGGAACGCCCGGCTAGCACTGCATCACCGAAATCCGCAAGCACCTTGTAGCTATCTTCCAGACCGATTGCTTTCAGCGCAGGCGCACGTTCAAAGATCCGCATATACTCTTTGACATGCCCGGCAGTCTGTATCACCGTTCGAAGCTGCCGGTCTACTTCCGGTCCTGTGATATCTGCCGGTCTAAACCGGACGATACCGTCTCTGTCAACCGAGCAGAGTGGCTGTCCATTCCATTTGACGCGGATCAGACCGTCCTCCAGTAGCCTTGCATCCAGCTCCTTGCGCAGGAGCTTCTGTTCTACCTCTTGCAGAAATCTTTCCTTCTGCGGTGTAAGTTCTTCGTTCATCCAATACCTCCAATCCTAGCGCCCTTTTTGAGCGCAAAAAAGCGCTGGTCATTGTTTCGTCAAAACCAACAATCCAGCGCCCATAACTTTGTGAAAGATTTTTCTTCGACTTTTCTGAAATCCAGCCGCCGCAGCCCTCTGAAAAAGGGCGCTGCCACTGAAAATCCGCTTGAATATGGAAAAACAGAGGTTCAAATCCTGTTTGAACCTCTGCAAGCTGCGATTTCATCTATGGAGTTACCTAAGAATTTTGAGAATAAAAAATTGCCGAACCCCTTGAGATGACTGGCTTTTTTGCCATTTCATCTATAGTGTTCGGCAATCATGGTGGAGACTGGCGGACTCGAACCGTCGACCTCTTGCGTGTGAAGCAAGCGCTCTAACCAGCTGAGCTAAGCCTCCATTGCTGGACTATTATAGCAGATGGAAGGGGGAAAAGTCAACCTTGGATTTTGTTTTCTTCCTGCCAAAGCGACGGAGCGGCGGCGAGGAGCTGCGTTTTGGTGTTCTGATCAGGGTGCTCCAGCGCATATACTAGCAGCAGGTGCAGCATCCGGCCCACGTCTTTGCCGCAAAGCGTGGGAAAATCCGCGCCGGTGACGGCGAGCTGGCGCAGCGTGACGCAGTCGCCGCGCAGCTCGATCTGCCGGACGGCGTCCGTGCGCTGCAGGTCCGCCTGCAGATGCGCCGTTTCCCAGCCGTGCTCCGCGATCAGGCGCTTCCATTCCGCCTCCGTCCGACCCTCGCGCCATGTCTGCGCCGTCAACTCAATCAAACGGCAGAGCTTCGCGGGCAGGCGGAACGCCGCCGGGTCGAACGCCGGACAGCGCAGCTTTGCGGCTGTCCATCTGGCCTCCGGCGTTTTTGGCAGGGCGGAAAGCCCGGAAAAATCGGCATTTTCCGCCCGTATGCAGGCGCCCAGGAGTCCTTCGGCCAGCATACGGCCAAAATATTCGGGCCGGTCGGACAGAAGCGTCTTCTCCGCCTCCTCCCGCACCCGCTCGCGGGAGAGCGACGCGCAGAGCGGCGCGCAGCGTCGGATCGCCGCCTGCGTCTGCGCGTCCAGCGAAAAGCCGAGCTGCGCGGCAAAGCGGTACGCGCGCAGCATCCGAAGCGCATCCTCCCGGAAGCGCGTTTCCGGCTCGCCGACGCAGCGGATGACGCGGCGGGAAAGATCCTCCCGGCCCCCAAAGAGGTCGGTGACCGCGCCGCTTTCGTCCATCGCCATGGCGTTGATCGTAAAATCGCGTCGGGCCAGATCCTCCGCGAGACTGCGCACAAAGCGCACCCCATCGGGGTGGCGGCCATCGTGATATGCGCCGTCAAGCCGGTAGGTCGTGACCTCGGCGCTGACGCCGTCCAGAAGGACGGTCACGGTGCCGTGCCGGATGCCGGTGGGGACGCAGTGCGGAAACAGGCGCAGCACGTCCTCCGGCAGCGCCTGCGAGGCGATGTCCCAGTCGTGGATGGGCCGGTCCAGCAGCGTGTCGCGCACGCAGCCGCCGACGTACCGGGCCTCAAACCCGGCGTCCTCCAGTGTTTTGATGATCGCATCCGGCCTCATAGCGTGTCCTCCCGGCAAAAATCCGAAATTCTTCTTGTTTTATTGCCGTCTTCCGTATATAATATAATGCTGTCAGTTTTCATTATACGCGCCCTCCCGCGCGTGCGCAATCCAAATTTTTCGGAGGAACCTTGCATGGAATATCCTTCCTGTCAACATATCGAGCAATATCTGGTCCCCGGCAAGCGCTGCCATCTGGTGGGCATCGGCGGCGTGTCGATGCGGCCGCTGGGGCTTGTCCTGCGGCGCATGGGGATGGAGATCTCCGGCTCCGACATGAACGCGTCCGTTTCGACGGACGAGCTGATCGCCAAGGGCATTCAGGTCTCCATTGGTCACCGGGCCGAGAATATCGAGGGGGCCGACTGCCTCATCCGCACGGCTGCCGCGCACAATGACAACCCCGAGATCGCCGCTGCCCGCGCCAGGGGCGTCCCCATTTTCGAGCGGGCGCAGGCCTGGGGCTATATCATGCGGGCCTACAAAAACGCCATCTGCGTTTCCGGCACGCACGGCAAGACCACGACGACCTCAATGCTGACGCACATTTTCATGCAGGCCAACCGCGATCCCACGATCATGATCGGCGGCTTCCTGCCGCTGCTCGGCGCGGGGCACCGCGTCGGCAAGGGCGACACGATCATTCTCGAAAGCTGCGAATACTGCAATTCGTTTCTGAACTTCTTCCCGACCTCTGCGGTCATTCTCGACGTGGACGCCGATCATCTGGACTTTTTCAAGGATCTTCAGGACGTGGAGCGGTCGTTCCGGAAATTTGCCTCCCTCGTCCCGGCAGACGGTCTGATCGTCGCTAACGGCGACGACAAAAACACCCGCGACACGCTGGCCGGGATGCCGTATCTGTCATTCGGCTTCGATGCGAAAAACGACGTGTACGGGAAGAACTTCTCTGAAGATTTCAGCGAATTTGACGTTTTCTGCGGCGGGCAGCCGTATGCGCACCTGCATCTGGGCGTCATTGGCCGTCACAACGCGCTGAACGCGCTGGCCGCCTGCGCGGTGGCATGGAAATTCGGCATTTCCGGCGAAACCGCAGCCGCGGCGCTCGCAGAGTTCCACGGCGCGGGCCGCAGGCTCGAATACAAGGGCAGCTTCCACGGCGCAGACGTCTACGACGACTATGCCCACCATCCCAACGAGCTCCACGCGCTTTTGCAGGCTGTCCGGCTGATGCATTACCGGCGTGTGGTCTGCGCGTTCCAGCCGCACACGTATTCGCGTACGAAGGCGCTGTTCCAGAGCTTTGTCGACGAGCTGCGCACGGCCGATCAGGTCGTTCTGGCCGATATTTACGCCGCGCGTGAACAGAACACCGTCGGTGTCAGCTCGCAGGAGCTGGCCGCGGAGATCCCCGGCGCGGTCTACTGTCCGAGCCTACAGGGCGTGACGGCCTATCTGCGCGAGAATGCGCAGCCGGGCGATATCATCCTGACCGTCGGCGCAGGCGATATCTACAAGGCCGGAGAGGCGCTTTTTACAGAATAACGGAACTTTTCTCAAAAACCGGCGTCTGTACTCCCAGACGCTGGTTTTTTGATTGACAGCCTGTTCCAGTATCCTGTATAATAAAGTCGAAGAAAAAAGAATAAAGGAGGATTCTTATGGTCTCAAGCATTTACAAAAAAACATTTTCCGTTTTGATGAAGCGCCCCTTCCGGCTTTGGGGCATATCCCTGCTTGCAGAGTTCCTGTGTCTGGTGGCCTACGCCGGGTTCATCGGCGTTCCGGCTGCCGCGTTCTGCGCTGCGCTTCTGCTGTCGGCTTCCATGTCGATGATCTTCCTCAACAGCTACCGCACGGGACTTGAGCCGAAGACGACCTATCTGTTCGCCTCATTCAAAAAGGACCGGATCCTTCGCGTTCTGGGCGGCATGGCGTGGATGCAGCTCTGGATCTTCCTGTGGTCGCTCATTCCGATCGTCGGGATCGTGTTCGGCATCATCCGTATGTATGAATACCGCTTCGTGCCCTACATCCTTATGACGCGCGACGACGTCAAGCCTGCCGACGCCATCAAGATCTCCAAGCAGGAGACGATGGGCTACAAGGGCAAGATGTTCGGCGCGGATATCCTGCTCGGCGCAGTCTATTTGGGCGTATTTCTCGTTTTTACCCTGCTGGGGGAAATCCCGTATCTCGGCGTGCTGTTCCGCATCCTGTGGGTCCTGATCGCCATCGCATACGGCCTGCTTGCGCCGCTGTTCTGCGGGATCATGCAGGCGGCGTTCTATGTGGAAATTCAGAACCGCCGCGCGGCAGGCTCCTGGCACCCCGCTGCGCCCGCACGGCCCGACTGGCCCACTCCGCCGGTGCAGCCCGTGCAGCCGTCCGCTCCCGTTCAGCCCGAGCGGCCCATCCCGCCCACACAGCCCGTGCAGTCCGCTGCTCCCGAACAGCCTGTATGCCCTGTCTCGCCTGTTGTGCAGCCTTCGTTTACCGAAGCTGTGACGCAGCCCGCTTCGCAGGGAGCGCCGGTCGTGTTCTCCCCGGAGCCTGAACCGCAGCAGCCGCCGGAGGAGCCGGTCCAGACGCAGCCGTCTGACCTCCGCTGCCCGCGCTGCGGCGCAGCCGTCAAAATTCCCGGCGCCATGTTCTGCACCATATGTGGAGAGCGGCTGAAATGAGCATCGTTCTGTTTATTCTGGCGCTTGCCGCTGCATTTATCGGAACAATTTTCGCCTTCCGCGCCATCAGCCGCATTCACAGCGGCGAAAGCTATACCTACGAAGCCACAGCCTGTGCTGTCTGCGTGACGCTGATCGTGCTTGCGCTGATGCTTCGGTAAGAAATTCTGCGTGCCATCGTCTCCCGGCAGACCGGCAGGGGGCTGCCTCAAACAGGATCAGTATAAAAACCAGCGTTTGGATTTGCTGTCCCCTGACAGGGGTAACAATGGCGGCGGGGGTTACCCGGCTGGTGCTTCAGGCACCAGCCGGGTTTTATAATTGGCGTATAGCTGGGAATGGTTCAGGATACCTTCGGGATCTCTTTGTGCTGTTCGGGTTCGGCCGTTTGTCTGTTCTCCATGCAGCCAATGTCGGCGTAGTGAATTTCCACAGTCTGTGGTGCGTGTTTGGACCATTTTACTTCCTTTTCATTCCCGTTCCGCGCAGAATTTGAAGAATACGCGCAATTCCCGGATGCGTGAATTCAGAGAAGTGATTTTCTTGCCTGCGTCTAACTCTGAGACAATGAAGTTTTCAAAAGCGTCCTGACTGACTGCATCGACATACTGAACCGGCACACACGCATGAAAATACTTCAAATCCTCCGCATAATAGCGCATGGTTTGAGGGCTCAAATTCTTTAGTTTACAGTGTTTCGTGAACAGTTGTTCCGCTTCTGAAAAGGACGTTCGGTTGACCTGTTTTGCGTTCAAAATTGTGGTTCTGCGCATAAAAAATCCTCCATTTTCACAGCAAAAATCTGGCGTCAAAATGGGGGTAAAAATCTGGTATCGCGATTTTCAAACGCGGAAAAAACCGAATTTTTGATAAAGAAAAACTCCTCAAATTCCGAAGAATCTGAGGAGTTGGTGCGCGAGGCGGGACTTGAACCCGCACGTCCGGAGTGGACACTAGAACCTGAATCTAGCGAGTCTGCCAATTCCACCACTCGCGCGTTTGCAGTCTTTCAACTGCTCGGATATATTACCACAGATATTCCTGCTTGTCAAGCGGAAGGTGCAGAAAAGTTGCGAAAAACATACCGGCGAATCGCCGGGCGGTGCAGGGGCGTTTAAAAAATCATGCAGATCCCTGCGATCACGGCGCAGAGGGGGATATAGAGCAGGAAGTGCAGGATGTGCGTCCTTTTATTGTAGCCGAACATATGCGGCCCTACGATGCCCTTCAGCTCGGGATAAAAATGCGGGAAGAAGTTTGAATGGCAGAGCAGGAACCAGTCGAAAAAGAGAATATCGTAGAGCTCCATGCAACAGAGCATGATAAGATACCGGCCAAAGCAGCCGCCACACGGAATTCTGGACGCCCGAACCGCTTGAAGCAGCGGAAAATTGATAAAAGAAAAACCTTGAAAACAGATGTTTTCAAGGTTTTTCTGGCGCGGAAGGAGAGATTTGAACTCTCGCGCGCTTTTTAGACGCCTACTCCCTTAGCAGGGGAGCCCCTTCGGCCACTTGGGTACTTCCGCAGGTCGGTTGAGCCGATATGAAGGAAAGAAAATGGCGGAGAGAGTGGGATTCGAACCCACGGCACATTGCTGTGTCACTGGTTTTCAAGACCAGCTCCTTAAACCGCTCGGACATCTCTCCGAATGCCGGCCTCCAAAGCCGTGAATTATCTTATCATATCCAGGCAGGTTTGTCAATTCCTTTTGCAGAAACCAATGAATATTTTAGGAAGAAACCTTGATGTTCCCATGGGAAAGTGCTATACTGATTCAATAAAATAATGCAACTGGAAGGTGTTCCTGTATGACAAAAATTGATATTTATTCTGGCTTTCTCGGCGCTGGCAAGACGACGCTCATCAAAAAAATGATCAAGGAAGCCTATCACGGCCAGAAGCTCGTCCTCATTGAGAACGAATTCGGCGAAATTGGCATTGACGGCGGCTTTCTGCAGGAGGCGGGCATCCAGATCACGGAGATGAACTCCGGCTGCATCTGCTGCTCGCTGGTGGGCGATTTCGGCCGCGCGCTCAAGAAGGTCATTGCGGAGTATGCGCCCGACCGCATCTTGATCGAGCCGTCCGGCGTGGGCAAGCTGTCCGACGTCATCGGTGCTGTGCGCAAGGTCACGTCCGACGACGTGCAGCTCGGCAATTTCGTGACCGTGGCGGACGCGACGAAGTGCAAGATGTATATGAAGAACTTCGGCGAGTTCTACAATAACCAGATCGAGACGGCCAACACCATCATCCTCAGCCGCACCGACGGCATGACGGAGGAAAAGCTTGACCAGTGCGTCAACATGATCCGCGAACACAACAAGGACGCCGTGATCGTTACGACCCCGTGGCCGGAGCTGACCGGCGAGCAGCTGATGGAGGCGATGGAGCAGCGCAGCACCATCGCCATCGAGCTTGCAAAGCTCGAAGAAGAGGCGCACCACCATCATCATGACCATGACGAGGACGACGAGTGCGACGATCCGGACTGCGCCTGCCACCATCATCACCACGACGAGGATGACGACGAGGACGAGCACCATCATCACCACCATCACGACGAGGATGACGACGACGAGCACGAGCACCATCACCATCATCACCATGATGACGACGATGACGATGAATGCGATGACCCGGACTGCGCCTGCCACCACCATCACGATGACGACGATGACGACGAGCATGAGCACCACCATCATCACCATCACCACCACGGTCATGACGCCGACGAGGTCTTCATCAGCTGGGGCGAGGAAACGCATAAGAAGTTCACGAAGGCCGAGATCGAGGGCATCCTGAAGGCGCTTGAGGACGCGGATGCCTACGGCATTGTCCTGCGCGCGAAGGGCTATGTAGCAAACGCGGAGGGCGAGAAGTGGATCCACTTCGACTATGTCCCCGGTGAGCCGGATATCCGCGACGGCGGCGCGATGGTCACGGGCCGCATCTGCGTGATCGGCTCGAAGCTGAACGAAGAGGCTGTTGCGAAGCTCTTCGGCGTGGAAAAGCAGTAAGGAGTTTTCTCTATGGCTATGCCTGATATCCCCATGTACGTCTTTACCGGCTTTCTGGAGTCCGGCAAGACGAAGTTCATTCAGGAAACGCTCGAAGACGAGCGCTTCAACACCGGCGAGCGGACGCTTCTGCTGGTTTTCGAGGAGGGCGAGGAGGAATACGACGTCTCGGCCTACCCGCACAAGGAGGTCTACGAGCAGGTTCTGGACTATGAAGACCTCAGCCCGGAAATGCTGACCGATCTGCAGAAGAAATACCGGGCCGAGCGTGTGGTCGTGGAGCTCAACGGGATGCATCTTGCTGCGGATTTCTACCTCAAGACCCCCGACCACTGGAAGATCGCGCAGGAGGTCATGTTTGCCGACGCGACGACCTTCCTCAGCTACAACGCCAATATGCGCCAGCTCGTCGTGGACAAGCTGGCAGGCGCGGAGATGCTGGTTCTCAACCGCATGGCCCCCGGCACGGACGTCATGCCGTACCACAAGATCGCCCGCGCCGTGAACCGGAAGATCGACATTCTCTATGAATACACCGACGGCTCGACGCACTATGACGATATCGAAGACCCGCTGCCGTTCGACCTGAACGCGCCCGTGGTCGAGATCAGGGACGAGGATTATGCCCTGTTCTACCGCGATATCACCGAGGAGCCAAAGAAGTACGCGGGCAAGACCGTGAAATTCAAGGGGCAGGTCGCGCGCCTGCGCCGGGAAAAAGAGGGGATGTTTGCTCCCGGCCGGTTCGTCATGACCTGCTGCGAGGCGGATATCACGTTCATGGGCCTGCCGTGCAAATTCGCGGCGGCCTCCGGCCTTGCGGCCAGAAGCTGGGTCTGGGTAACGGCGACGGTCGAGGTCAAGTTCCACACGCTCTACAAGGGCGTCGGACCCATCCTGACGGCTGTGAACGTGCAGCCCGCCGAGCCTGCCGAGCAGAACGTCGCAACGTTCTGATACGATTCATATTCGATCCTTTGTGTACCAAAGCAGCCGGCAGAGACTTGTCTGCCGGCTGCTTTCTGTTTTGGCAGAATGGCTCTTGCCGGAAGGCTGGAAATCAGGTATAATACAGAAAAAGACGCCCCGCCGGGAGGCGGGGGGAACGGAGGCGTTTGCATATGCAGACAAGCTATCGCTTTTCCGCGCCGGGCCGCACGGAGATCAGCGGCAACCATACCGACCATCAGCACGGCTGCGTGCTGGCTGCGGCTGTCGATCTGGAAACGACGGCGGAGGTCACGCTGCGGCCCGATTCCATCATCCGCGTTGCGTCCGAGGGCTATGCCCCGGTCGAGATCGATCTGAATGATCTGTCCGTCCACGCGGAAGAAAAAAATACGACCGCCGCGCTCGTGCGCGGCGTTGCTGCGGCGTTCGCGCAGCGCGGCTGTAAGCTGCACGGCTTTGACGCAGCTGTCCGCTCGACCGTCCTGCCCGGCTCCGGTCTGTCGTCCTCCGCCGCATTCGAGGTTCTGATCGGCACGATCTGCAACGAGCTGTTTTTCGATAAAAAATGCTCCGCCATCGAGATCGCGCAGATCGGCCAGTATGCCGAGAACGTCTATTTCGGCAAGCCCTGCGGCCTCATGGATCAGATGGCCTCCAGCGTCGGCGGGCTGGTCTTCATCGATTTTGCCGACCCGGCGCACCCCGCCGTCCGGCAGGCGGCGTTCGATTTTGCGCACTGCGGCTACACGCTCTGCACGCTCGATTCCGGCGCGGATCACGCAGATCTGACGGACGAATACGCCGCCATCCCCGAGGAAATGCGCCGCGTAGCCCGCGTGTTCGGCAAGGACGTGCTGCGCGAGGTGGACGAAGCGGAATTCTACGCAAAGCTCAAGGCGACCCGCGAGGCGGCGGGCGACCGCGCCGTTTTGCGCGCGATGCATTTCTTTGACGAAAACCGCCGGGTGCAGCAGCAGGTGCAGGCGCTGGAACGGGACGATTTTGAGGGCTTCCTTGCGGGCGTGCGCGATTCAGGGCGCTCGTCGTGGATGCTGCTGCAGAACGTGGTTCCTGCCGGGAGCCGGGAGCACCAGCAGATGGCCCTTGCCCTGGCTGCCTGTGAAAAGCAGCTTGCCGGGCGCGGCGCCTGCCGCATTCACGGCGGCGGCTTTGCCGGGACGCTGCTGGCGTTCGTGCCGAATGAAGCGCTTGCGTCCTTCCGCGCCAATATGGAGGCCGTGCTCGGCGAGGGCCGCTGCCACGTGCTCTCGATCCGGCAGGCGGGCGGCGTCCGGCTGGCATGAGACGGGCTGACCGCGCGGTCACGGACCGCGAACGGATTTTGCAGGTGATCGAGTCCTGCACCTGCTGCCGTGTCGGTTTTTCCTGCCCGGAGGGCGCGTATATCGTGCCGCTGAATTTCGCCTTTGTCCCCGGCTCACCTGACCGGTTTTATTTCCACGGCGCGCACGAGGGCCGCAAGGCAGAGCTCATCCGCACTGCGCCGCGCGTCGGCTTTGAGCTGGACTGCGCGCACGCGCTCGCAGCCGGACAGACCGGCTGCTCGTATTCCTATCGCTATCAGAGCGTGATCGGAACGGGCGTGATCTGCGAGGTGCAGGAGCCGGAGGAAAAGAAGCGGGCGCTGTCGGCAATTATGGCGCACTATGAAAAGAGCCGTCTGTTTGCCTTTACAGACGAGCAGGCGCAGCGCGCGGCCGTGTTCCGGTTGGACGTCGCGCAGCTGACCTGCAAGGAGCATTTGTAAGAAAGAAGGAAGACACATGAACGAATTTGAACTGCAGCACCTGCCGGAGGCGTACCGCCCCTTGTCGCCGTGGAGCTATTTTGGCCTCGGCATTCTCTACGCTCTGCCGCTCCTGGGCTGGATCTTCCTGATCGTCCACGCCATCGGCAGCGCGAACATCAACCGCCGCAATTATGCCCGCAGCTATTTCTGCGTCTACGTGCTGGCGATCATTCTGGGTGTCCTGCTGACGATCACCGGTGTACTGTCCGGCCTGACCCAATCCCTGAACGGTACGTTCGCATAAGTCCATAAATCAAAAAACGTGGCTGTCTCAATGATGTTTCGATCATTTGAGACAGCCCTGTTTCTTGTGGCGGGGGAGATTATGACAGGCTCTTACCGCATACGGTGCAGAATACGGCGTCGGACAGCTTGACGGGCGCGCCGCAGTGCGGGAAGTATCTGTTAGTCCGCTGCGGCTGGGCTGGCAGCTCAGGCTCCAGAGAGAACACAACGGGCTTTCCCTGCGGAGCGGGCTGCGTCACAGGTTCGGCAGGCTCGGGCTGCGCGGGTACATCGTACTGGATGGGCTGCGTAGGCGCGTCGGGCCACTCGGACGGAACGGGCCATTCGGGCTGCGCAGGACGCGTGGGCGGCACAGGCGGAGACGGCTGCGGAGCGCTTGCCGTACTTTTGCACATCACTTATTATAGCAGTGGGGTCATATACAACGGAAGAAATACGATGCTGTCTTCCTCTTTGAAATCGCCGGTATGCAAAACATAAGGGATATGAAGCTGATCGGCATATTTCGTCTTGAATTTTTTCAGAGAGGACAGCGTAAATCTAGTTTTTTGATTTTCATATTTCTACGTAAATCGAGAGAATTGGGCATTTTCTGAAAAAGCTATTCAGGAAAAAAGGATGTTGCGGTACAGACTGGTAAGAATCATAGTCGTTTTGGCATATATCTCTCGACGAATGTTGACGAATCTGGTATAATTCATGCAGAGAAACCAAACAGCATGCAACAGATACGGGAGGCGCGATAAAATGAGCAGAGACTCAGAAAAGGTTTTGAAAGAATTGCAGAAATTCCTGGACGCTCACGCAGAGGACACGGAGAACGAAGCCGACGTGGATGCCCTGGCGGAGCGGTTCTTTGCAGAATACAATCTAAAATGCAAAGAGCAGAAAGAATCTGCGCCTGAAACGGCGGACGATTATCTGGATCTCGCCGAACAGGTCACGTCGAAGAAAAAAAGAGTGGAATATCTGCACAAGGCGCTGGAGCTGGAGCCGGACAATCTGGATGCAAGACTCCAATTGATCCTGCGTACAGCGGAGCAGCCGGACGAGCGGCGGCTTGCCCTGCAGGAGCTGCTCGACGCAGCGGACAAGCAGATGGAAAAGTCCGGCGCGTTCAAGGAGTACGCCGGTGAGTTTTGGACAGCGTTTGAAACCAGACCATATATGCGCGTGCGCTATACATACTTTGACGTTTTAATTTCCTGCGGCATGATGCGCCGGGCGATCGACGAAGGGCAGCGCCTGTTGGAATTGTGCGAGAACGATAATCTCGGCGTCCGCTATCAGCTGATGCATTTGTATGCCTATATGGAAGACGAGATGCACGCGCTGGCGCTCCATAAGCAGTTCGATTCCTATGAGGAAACGCAGATGCTCCTGCCGCTGGCAGTTTTGTATTACAAGCTGAATCAGTTCGATAAGGCAGAGGACTACATCAAGCGCCTTGCGAAAGCGAACAAGGATACGAAGAAGTTCCTGCGGGCGGCGGCGCGTGACGAGCTGGACGATTATATTGGCGAGATGAGCCCCTATGGATACCGGCCGTTTACGATGGAAGAGCTGCTGGACGAACTGATGCACACCAGTTATCTGTTCAACTCTGTGCCATACTTCTTCGCATGGGCAAGTAAAGTCCTTGCTGCGAAAACAAGTGCAAAAATGAGCGCAGGAAAGCCGAAACTCCTGCACTGAACCGGCAATATGAATGATGCAGAAAAGGCACGACATTGCGTCGTGCCTTTTGCGTTATCTGCAATTATACGAGGTATTCAGAAGCGCCGTTGTCCTTGCATTGACAACCATCAGCTCCCGCTGGGTCTGCCGGTTCGACTGGCACATGGGCATCAGAAAATTTACAGCCTTTCGGATCTGCTGAAGGTCAGAGAAAGTAAGGGCATTCTGGTGCAGATGCTCCAAAACACGGCTACCTTTGAGGAAACCTTTGAGCGGGTCTTATCCAACAGGAAAGCCAACGGTTTAAGTGACAAAACCTTACAAACCTGCAACAACCGCTGAAGCAAGGCAAAGCGAACGGGCTTGCCGCCTGTGATTCACAGACAGCAAGCCCGTTCGGCTGCTTGAACACTAGCTTTTTGGGATCACTTCAAAATTGTCCTGCCGGGGAAATTTTGTTCAGCCGGCGTCCTCTGAGACGCTGGGGGTTTCGTAGGTTTCGATGCGGCGGATATGCGCGCCGAGCGCGGTGAGCTTGCCGACGAGGTCCTCGTAGCCGCGCTCGATGAAGTGCGCATCCTCGATGAGCGTCATGCCCTCGGCGCACATGGCGGCGATGACCATCGCAGCGCCCGCGCGCAGGTCGCAGGCGCGGACCTCGCAGCCGCGCAGCGTCTGCACGCCGTCGATGATAGCGGTCTTGCCCTCGACCTGGATATTTGCGCCCATGCGGCCAAGCTCGGCCGTGTAGCGGAAGCGGTTGTCATAGACGCCCTCGGTCACGAGGCTGGTGCCGACGGCGGTGGCCAGACAGACGGTGATCTGCGGCTGCATATCGGTCGGGAAGCCGGGGTACGGCATGGTCTTGACGTTCGCGCGGTGCAGGCGGTAGGCGGATTCGACGCGGATGGCGTCGTCATACTCCGTGATGTCCGCGCCGATCTCGCGCAGCTTTGCAGTGATGCAGTCGAGGTGCTTCGGGATGACGTTTTCGATCAGCACGTCGCCGCCGACTGCGGCGGCAGCGGCCATATACGTGCCCGCCTCGATCTGGTCGGGGATGATGGAATAGCAGCCGCCGTGCAGCGCCTTGACGCCGCGCACCTTGATGACGTCGGTGCCCGCGCCGGAGATCTGCGCGCCCATGGCGTTCAGGAAGTTCGCGAGGTCGACGATGTGCGGCTCCTTGGCGCAGTTTTCGATGATCGTCATGCCGCTGCACAAAACTGCCGCAAGCAGGATGTTCATCGTCGCGCCGACGGAGACGATATCAAGATAGACGTGGCCGCCGCGCAGCCCGCCCTTCGGGGCGTCGGCGCAGACATAGCCGCCGGCCTGCTCGACCATGGCACCCATGGCCTCGAAGCCCTTGATGTGCTGGTCGATGGGGCGGACGCCGAAGTTGCAGCCGCCCGGCATGGCAACATGGGCATGGCCGAAGCGGCCAAGCTCTGCGCCGATGAGATAATACGACGCGCGGATACGGCGGACAAGCTCGATGGGCGCGGTCGCGTTGCGGGCGCGGGTGCAGTCGATCTCGAGCGTGTTGCGGCCGTAGCGCCGGATCTCCGCGCCCATATCGCGCAGGATCTCCAGCAGCAGACGAACGTCTGAAATATCCGGTACGTTTTCGATCCGGCAGGGGCCGCTGACGAGCAGCGTGGCCGGCAGGATCGCGACCGCCGCGTTCTTGGCCCCGGAAATGGTCACGGAGCCGGAAAGCTTTGCGCCGCCTTGAACGATGTATTTGATCAAAATGTAATCCCTCTTTGGTAGCGTCAGTTGACACTAAGAGTGTTTGCGGAAATGCGTTATGTTAACAAAGCCAAATTCGGCCGCTATTAGAATAGCACACCACGGCAGGAATGTAAAGGAAAATGACAATGCAGCAGCAGGAAATCTTCAGATTTTCTTCATAATTCGACAGGCGCAGACGGGGACGCTATGTTTCCGCCGTGATTTCGCGCGTAATGCCGTTGATAAAAAAGCTTCCCGCGTCCGTTTCGACCAGCCAGACCGGCACGAAGCGGATGCCCGTACCGGCCTGATCGGACGGCAGATACTCCTGCGTAAGACCCGTCACCGCGCTTCCGACCCAGCCGAGCGCGTCACGCCGGGCCAGCAGCTGCGCCAGCGCGTCAGCGGCGGAGATGGCCTCCTGCTCCGACACGCGCGTAATGGAGCTTCCGCCGGTATAAAACGTGCCCTCGACCGCCGTGAGGCAATCGTCCGTGTAGGTCAGCGCCAGCTGGCTGCCGAGCACCGGCACGCCGAGCAGCGTCTGCGAGGTGCGGATCTGCACGGCGCCCGTCTCCGTCTGCTCCCGCGTGAGCGTCTGATATTGAAAATCCATGGCGCGCAGCAGCTTTTCTGCGGCCTTTTCAGAACTCCGCACCCGGCTGCCGCCGGTCATCACGGCGGAGAAGCCGCCCGTGCGCGTGATATGGAGCGTCCCAAGCTCGGATTCGTAGGTGCTCTCAAAGCCGGATTCGCCTGCGGGTGCGGCCTTCGCGCCGAGCAGCGCCTGCGCGGCGGTCTGCGCGCCGTCCTCAGAAAGCTCGACACTGTAGAGCACGGGACTGCGCGGAAGCTCGTCGAGCAAAACGGAAAGGCCGTAGCTCTCGTAGAGTGTCTTCAGCTCCTGCAGCATCTGCCGCTGCTCATGCGTCTGCGCAAGCCGGTTCGGAACGACGATGCACAGAAGCCCCAGCGCACAGAGCGTCAGAATGAGAAGGATCAGATTTTTCATGCGCGAAGCGCTCATGGCGGCTCCTCCTGATGGAAAATTTGAGTCAGTGGTGCGATGGATACGGCGGAAAGCAGCTGTTCTAAAGAGGTCTCCGGCGAATCTGTATGGATTTACCCACTTGTTTGTAGGGGCCGATGCCCACATCGGCCCGCTGGGAAATTGCGAATTCGCCTAGGGTGTATCTGAAAACTCATGATGTGACCGGCAGCGAGGGATTTTTGCGTTGCGCAAGACATTTTTTCGCAGGAATACTGACGTATTTCAAGGAAAAATGACGCGGCGCACCGCAAAAAGGCCCGCTGTCCGGGTGCGTTGGGAGTTTTCAGATACACCCTAAGATTCCCGCAGAAACGGTGCGTTCTGCCGGGTCGATGTGGGCATCGACCCCTACGATTAACAGCGAAAAGCCTGCGGATTTGCATCGGACTATCGCTTTTCGCAATTACCTGCTGCGACCTCTCAGGCGCTCCCGCGCCAGTGCATCGTGGGCAGGTACATATCAAGCTTACTCCGTCTCCCACCCGGCGGTGAGTTCACCGCCGGTGCCTTCGGCGTACAGAAGGCGGAGCGTGCCGCCCTTCGGCAGGCAGGCGGCTGCCTGCGCGGCGGGCAGGAGCGCTGCGGGCGTTGACGAGGCCGTGTAGCTGCGGTACAGGACGGAGGCGTTCGTGATCTGCGTGCCGTCGAAGCGGAGCTCGATCGCGCCGCGCGGTGCGATCTCGATGCCGGACAGATAATAGCCGAAGGTGCACACGGCGCTCTGGCCGTCGGCCCGATAGCTTTGCAGATAGACCCGCGCCTCGCCGTAGCTGTCACCGGTCAGGCGGCTGAGGAGGCTGCGCGCAGCCTCGATGCGGTCAAGCGCGCCTGCCGACGCGCTCTGGAAGCGGTCGTCCGGCTGGAGGATCTGCAGTTCAATTCTGCCCTGCGCGCTCACGCGCAGGCGCAGGCCGGTTTCGGTAAAGGACGTCGTGCCGTCGTTTCCGACGAAGCGTGCGTCGCCGTAAGGGTTGATGCCGATCTGGGTTGCGAGGGCGGAAATAAATCGCGCGTCGCACGGGTTTGTGCCGAGGCCGGTGCAGACGGCGGCGCTTGACGCGCTGATGAGCGAGAGCGGATCGAGCGCGCTGTAGGGCGCGTCGTCCGATTCAAACGCGAAGAAGCTGCCGTCCGGGACGGCGGCGGAAAGCTCGGCCGCAAGCGTCTCGGCGGAAAGCGCCGTCTGCGCGCGATAGCAGCCGTCGCCCAGCAGATACAGCTGAACCGTCTCTCCGTCCAGCGCCAGCACATACCACTGCGCGTCCGCGCCCTCCGGCGCGCGCACGTTCAGCCATGCGCCGAGCACGGCGGGGGAAATTTGTCCCGGGAAGCAGAAGGCCGCGCCGGGCTTCCGCAAAGCGGCATAAAACGCCGATTCGGCGCACGCCTGCGGTGTCTCGGCGCTTTCGAGCGCCTGCGCAAGCAGCCCTCCGTACTGCCCGTAGAGCGTGTCAAGAGCGGCAAAGTCATACTGTGCGCTCTGCCTGCCCGCCTCGGTGCTCAGCGTGACGGCGACGGGCTGCGCCGCGCCGATGAACGCGCTGCCGGTGGCGGGCGCGGTATAGGTCAGCTCCGCTTCATTGAGGCCGAACAGCCCCGCAAACGGGCGCAGCGCGCTTGCCAGCCATTTGGTCTGCGTGAGCGTCTTTGTCGGCAGGCACATGATCGCAAGCGTCACATTGACCAGCACGAGAAACACGATCAGAATGTCCTTTCCGATCTCCAGCAGCCTCCGGCCATGGCCATGTCTTCGTTTCTGCTTCATGCCTGCGCCTCCGCGGCGGGCATGGTGATGAGGACCGAGGTACCCTTGCCGTATTCGGACGAAATTTCAATGCTGCCCTTGTGCTGGTTCAAAATCTCCTGCGCGATGGAAAGGCCGAGGCCCGTGCCGCCGGATTCGCGCGAACGCGCCTTGTCCACACGGTAGAACCGGTCAAACAGGCGCGGCAGATCCTTTTCGGGGATGCCGATGCCGTTGTCGGTCACGCGGACAAAGACGTTTTTGCCGCTCGTGCCGACGGTCATGTCAATTTTGCCGCCGTCGGGCGTATACTTGACAGCGTTGGAGACGATGTTGGTAATGACCTGCTCGATGCGCTCCCGGTCGCCGTTGACGTCGGGAATCTCACCCTCGCAGGTGAGCGTCATGGTGTGGTGGTGGTTCTGTTCGGCATTCAGCTTCGCCGCGTCGTAGACATTCTGCACGGCTTTGAGGAACGGGAAGCGGGAGATATTCATCTCCATCTTGCCGTAGTCGATCTTGCTGAGCGTGAGCAGATCCTGCACGATGCGGGTCATGCGGTCGGCCTCGCTGATGATGACGTTCATGAAGTTTGCGCGCAGCTCCGGCGGCAGCTCGTCGCCGGTATCGACGATCGTTTCGGCGTAGGATTTGATGTTGGTCAGAGGTGTGCGCAGTTCGTGCGAGACGTTGGCGACGAATTCGCGCTTGAGCTGCTCGCTCCTGCGCTGCTCGGTGACGTCGTGGATGACGACGAGCACACCGCCCTGCGCGTGGTCGGACGAGAACGGGGCCATGAACAGCTCCAGCTCCCGTTCGCCGACGGTCTTCTGCGCCTCGATATACTGCGGCCTGCGCAGGGTCAGGAGCGTGTCAAGCTCGGCTTCCTTCGAGAAAATTTCGTCGAAGGTCGTCTGACTTGACAGGTTCTGCGCGAGCATCTGCGTGGCGGCGGGGTTATAGTGGATGACGCTGCCCGCCGTATTGAACGCGACGACGCCGTCGGTCATGTGCAGAAACAGCGTGGAAAGCTTGTTGCGCTCGTTCTCCGCCTCGGAGATCGTGTCCTGCAGGACCTTTGCCATGTGGTTGAAGTTCCGGGTCAGATCGCCGATCTCGTCGCGGCTGTCTACCGTGACGCGGTTTGCAAAGTCCCCTGCCGCGACGCGTTTCGTCCCGACGGTCAGCGCGCGGATGGGTGTGATCAGAATCTGCGACAGCAGGAACGACAAGATCACGCAGATCACCAGACCCAGCGCCAGCGCGCGCAGGATGATGATCAGCAGTTCGCTCGTCAGCGCGTCGACCGTGGCGCGGTTGTCGCGGATGTAGGCGATATACTGCGCGCCGTCCGACTCGACGGGGACGGCCAGATCCATATAATCGTTCGTGACCGAGCTGCTCTGCCCGACCTCGCCGTTCATGGCGGACAGAATGTTCTGCGTCATCACGACCGTGGTGCGCTGGTTCGAGCTGTCGAGCACGGAGCCGGTCTGGTCAAGAATGTAGACGTTGCGGCCCGTGATATCGATGCCAAGCCCGGCCTGCGCCATGAGAAGTTCCTTCATCTGCGCGGGGGCGTTGTCCTCCGCCGAGAGCCTTTGCAGCTGGGCGATGAATTCCGGGGTAAACGTGCCCTCCATCTGCTCATAGAACTGGGACACATAGAAATTGCCGACGCCGCTCATCAAAAACGCGCCTGTCGTCAGCATCAGGGCCAGGATCAGGATCACCATGATCATGACCATCTTCATGCGCAGGGACCGCATGGCCGCCCCTCCTTTCTCGCGCGGGAAGCTGCGTTATCCCGCGAAATAATAGCCGACGCCGCGCCGGGTCAGGATATACTGGGGCTTGCCGGGATCGTCTTCGATCTTTTCACGAAGCCGCCGCACCGTCACGTCGACCGTGCGCATATCCCCGTAATAGTCATAGTTCCATACCCGCTGCATCAGATCCTCGCGGGAGAAGACCTTTCCGCGTTCGCGGATGAGGTAGGACAGCAGGTCATATTCCTTCTGCGTCAGCTCGACCGGCGTGCCGTTTTTCGTGACCTGATATGTCTCCGGGTTCAGGCACAGGCCGTCCGCTTCGATCTGGCCCGCAGTGCTCTGCGCCGGGGCGTATTCCATGCTGCGGCGGCGGATGTTCGCCTTGACGCGGGCCATCAGCTCCTTCATGGAAAAGGGCTTGGTCATATAGTCGTCCGCGCCGGTCTCAAGGCCGAAGACCTTGTCCATCTCCTCCTCGCGGGCGGTAAGCATGATGATGGGCGTGGTGCGGTTTTCGCCGCGGAGCGTTTTGCAGATGTCAAAGCCGTTCATTTTCGGCAGCATCACGTCCAATAAGATCAGATCCGGGTCCTTTGTCTGCGCAAGCTGCAGGCCCGTCTGGCCGTCAAGCGCCTCAAGCGTCTCATAGCCCTCGCGCTTGAGATTGAATTTCAGGATCTCCACGATCGCGCGTTCATCCTCTACGATCAGGACTGTCTTTGCCATAGTGCATCCTCCTGTTTTTAAACCGGGCGGCGAAGCGCCTTCGGATAGTGATTTTTGAGCTGGCTTCCGTCGCCCTTTGCCCAGCCGAGCGAAAGCCCGTCCGCCTGCACGAGCGTCCAGCCGCGCTTGTCGGACGGCAGCACGTCGCCGGAAAGATACCGGGCGAGCAGCGGGTCGGCTTCCTCGAACGAGACGCTGCTTTCCAGCGTTTCCAGCCACAGCGCCCACGCGTGCGCGGGCGCAAAGCGGTTTTTCAGGACTGCGCCAAGCTCCAGCCCCGCGCGCAGCACCCGCAGCCCCTTTACCTCCGGCAGCGCCTGCGGGACGAGATAGCACACGTCCCCGAACCGCAGCAGCTTCCCCTCCGGCAAGGCCGCGCCGGTCCGGGCGCAAAAGTCCGTCAGCTCCTGCGGGCACATGGCCGCAGGCTCCGGCGGAAGCACTGCGGGCGCTTCGTCCCCCGCCCGGCGGAGGACGGCGGCATAGTGCCCCTCGCCCAAAAGCTTATGCGGCCAGAGGCGGAACGTTTTTTCCAATCCCGGCGCGGGATTCGCCACCCAATCGGGTCTGCCGGGAGAAAAGAACGGCACGTCCGGCTTTTCTACAGAAAAATCGGGATTTTTCCACAAAAAGTCCGAGATCACGCCCTCGTTTTCCACAGGAGAGAACGTGCACGTGGAGTAAACCAGCCGCCCGCCGGGGCGGAGCATGGCTGCGGCGGAGGTCAGAATCTCCAGCTGGCGGTTGGCGCAGATGGCGTTCGTGTCCTCCGTCCAGTCGGTGACGGCGGCCTCCTCCTTGCGGAACATCCCCTCGCCGGAGCAGGGGGCGTCGACGAGAATTTTATCAAAATACCCCGCGAAGCGCTCTTCCAGCCGCTTCGGGTGCTCGTTCAGGACCAGCGTGTTGGAAATGCCCAGCCGCTCGATATTCCCGGAAAGAATTTTCGCGCGCTTGGCGTTGATCTCGTTGCAGACCAGAAGCCCCTTTCCCCGGAGTTTGCCTGCCAGCTGCGTCGATTTCCCGCCGGGGGCCGCGCACAGGTCGAGCACGCGCTCGCCCGGCTGCGGGTCTAAAAGCTCCGCTGGGGCCATGGCGCTCGGCTCCTGCAGATAATAAAGCCCCGCCGCGTGATACGGCGATAAGCCGGGCCGGGAGACCGCGTCATAATAAAACCCCGTCGGGCACCACGGCACGGGAGAGAGCGAAAACCGCGACAAATCGCCTGTAAAGCCGGTTTTGAGCGGATTTCTCCGCAGACCGGTGCAGAGCGGCCGGTCAAAGGACGCGAGAAAGTCCTCATATTCGCTTCCCAAAAGCGCACGCATCCGCGCCTCAAAACCCTCCGGCAGCACCGCAGCCGCCTCCTTCCCAATTTACATAGTTATAAACATTATAGTGCATTTCCCCGAAAAAGGCAATGGCATATCCGCACAGTCTCCTCACGTGTCTGCCTGTCCCTCTTGGCGGTTTTTCGTTTTTGTGCTATAATTCTCCCAGATCATAACGAACGGAGAACGGCAATGAACGCACAGGGAACGGAACGGATGGAAAAACGGCTTTGCGTGGGGCTGCTTGCCCATGTGGACGCGGGCAAGACGACGCTGTCAGAGGCCATGCTTTACCGGGCAGGCGTCATCCGCACGCTTGGCCGCGTCGACCACGGCGATACGTTTCTCGACACCGACGCGCAGGAGCGCAGCCGGGGCATCACGATCTTTTCCAAGCAGGCCGTTCTTCCGCTGCCCGGCTGCACGCTGACGCTGCTCGACACGCCGGGCCATGTGGATTTTTCTGCCGAGATGGAGCGGACGCTGCAGGTGCTCGACTGCGCCGTGCTCATTATCAGCGGCCCGTCGGGCATCCAGAGTCACACCGTCACGCTCTGGCGGCTGCTGCGGCGCTATCAGGTGCCGGTCATCCTGTTTTTCAACAAAATGGACATAGAGACGGCGGATCGGGACGCGCTGCTTGCCGCTGTCCGCGCGGAGCTGGACGAGGGCTGCATTGATTTTTCGCAGCCGCAGGCGCAGCTCTACGAGGAGCTTTCCTTGTCCGACGAAGCGCTGATGGAGGACTATCTCGCCTCCGGCACGCTTTCCGACGCGCAGATCGCGCCGCTCGTCTCGCACAGGCGGGTGTTCCCGTGCCTGTTCGGCTCCGCGCTGCGGCAGACGGGCGTGGACGCGCTTCTGGACGCGCTGGGCCGGTTCGTGGACGAGCCTGCGCGGGGCGCGGAGTTCGGCGCGCACGTATTCAAGATCGCACGCGATGAAAAGGGTGCGCGGCTGACGTTTCTGAAGGTCACGGGCGGAACGCTCACGGTCAAGCAGACGCTCTCCGGCGAGGGCTGGGAGGAAAAGGCCGACCAGCTCCGGCTCTATTCCGGCAGCAAATTTACGCTTTTGCAGCAGGCCACCGCCGGGACGGTCTGCGCCGTGACGGGTCTGAACAAAACGATGCCGGGCGATGTGCTGGGCCGGGAGACGGCGGCGCAGGCCCCGGTTTTGCAGCCGGTTCTGGAATACCGCCTGCTTTTAGAGGACGGCACGGACGCGGCGCTGGCGTATGGACAGCTGCGCGTGCTCGAAGAAGAGGATCCCGCGCTGCATCTGGTCTGGAACGCGCTGCTGCGCGAGATCCGCGTGCAGCTGATGGGGTCGGTGCAGATGGAGATTCTGCAGAAGCTGATCGAAGACCGCTTCGGGCTGAAGGTTTCATTTGACGCGGGGAACATCGTTTATCTTGAGACAATCGCCGCGCCGGTCGAGGGCGTGGGGCATTATGAGCCGCTGCGGCACTATGCCGAGGTGCATCTGCTGATGGAGCCGGCAGAGCCGGGCTCCGGCCTGCAATTTGACACCATGTGTCCGACGGACACGCTGGCGCTGCACTGGCAGCGGCTGATCCTGGCGCATCTGGCGGAAAAGGCCCACCGGGGCGTGCTGACCGGCGCGCCGATCACCGATATCCGCTTTACGCTCGTCTCCGGCAAGGCGCATCTGAAGCACACCGAGGGCGGCGACTTCCGGCAGGCGACCTACCGCGCCGTGCGGCAGGGCCTCATGAAGGCGCAGTCTGTGTTGCTCGAACCGTGGTACGCGTTCCGCATGGAGCTGCCCGCGCCGAGCGTGGGCCGGGCGATCACGGATATCCAGCGGATGCAGGGCGAATATGAGCCGCCGGAGCAGGAAGGGGAACAGACCATTCTGCGCGGAAGCGCGCCTGTGCGGCTGCTGCGGGAGTATCAGACGGAGCTTACGGCCTATACCAGAGGCCGGGGGCGCATCCAGCTGCGCGTCAGCGGCTACCGGCCCTGCCGGGAGCAGGAGCAGATCGTAAAAGAGCTGGGCTACGACCCAGCGCGCGATCTGGAAAATCCGGCAAGCTCCGTGTTCTGCGCGCACGGCGCGGGTTACGAGGTCAAGTGGCAGGACGTGGACGCGGCGGCGCATCTGCCGCTGCTTCGGCTCGGAGGCCCTGTGCAGCAGGAGCCGCAGCGGATCGTAAAATCCGTTGCGCCCGGCGGCGCGCCGGAACTGGAAAAGGAGCTGCTGGCGATCTTTGAGCGCACCTACGGTGCGATTCACCGCCGCGATGTGCTGCCGCAGATGATGCTGCGCAGCGAGGACAAGCGCGAATTTCTGCAAAGCCTCGGCCCGGCGGATGATTTCCTGCTGGTCGACGGCTATAACATCCTGTTTGCGTGGGACGAGCTGAAGGAGCTGGCCCGCACGAGCCTCGACGCGGCGCGGCACGTGCTCATGAACCTGCTGTGCAATTATCAGGGCTACCGCGGCTGCACACTCATTCTGGTCTTTGACGCGTACAAGGTGCCGCAGGGGCTGGGGTCTGTGGAAAAATACCACAACATCCACATCGTCTATACCCGGCAGGCGGAGACGGCGGATCAGTATATCGAGCGCCTGAGCTTTGAGCTTCGCGGCCGCCGCCGCGTCCGCGTGGCGACGAGCGACAATCTTGAGCAGCTCATTATCCTCGGCCACGGGGCCGAGCGTATTTCCGCCCAGCACTTCCACGACGAGGTCTACACCGCGCAGGCCGAGATTGAGCGCATTCTGGCGCAGAACAATCAGAAGAACGCGAAATAAACTCCGGCCCGCAGGCTGTGACCTGCGGGCCGGTTCGTCATTCGCCCAGCGGCATGACGCCAAGCTGGACCTCGGCGATGGAGGCGAAGCCGTACAGATCGCCTGCGCGGACGGTGTACCAGCCATTGAAGTCTCCGAGCACCGTAACGGCTGTTCCGTTCGGGATCTGTGCCAGAACCTCCGCGTCCGTCTGCGGAAAGGAGCGCAGCGCCATATACCCGTTTTCGCCTGCGGCCTCGGCATCAAATTCGCTGCCCGGCGTCAGGAACGGAACGCCGAAATACTCCGTCACGCCAAGGGCCAGCGCCCGCGCAATCGCGTCCAGATTGCCCGTCAGCCAGTTCGCGTCCTCTGTGTTGTCGTGGTATCCCAGCTCGGTCAGAACCGCCGGAGCCCGTGTGCGGCGCAGCTCGCCGATGATCGTGGACGAGCGCGCCTGCACCCGGTCGGGAAGCGGATAGATGGGCTTGATGTTATCAACCAGAATGTTCGCCATGCGAAGCCCGGCCTCGCTCGTCGGATAATAGTAAATGTCCACGCCGCGCAGACGGCCTGACAGCGCCTGCGGCGCGGCGTTCGAGTGCAGCGCCAGATGGAAATCCTGCCGGGACGCGTTGGAATCGCGGATGGACTGCGCGGCGCTGCCGTCCGGGTCGTTGCGCGTGACGGTGATGCCGCTTGCGTGCAGATACGGCGTCATCTCATCGGCCAGCGCGTTCATCCAATAGCGCTCGTCGCCGGTCGTGATGTAGGGATTGAAATACTGCGTGGACGGACTCAAGAATAAAAATGGCATATGCCGGTTCCTGCCTTCCCTGATTTACTGGCATATTCTATGCAGACGCGGTTTTATTGTTTACAGTCTGCCGAGTTTGTGATACCATAGCTGTTAGACATGAAGGAGTTTGACGCTATGCAGTATATTATTCTGGATATGGAGTGGAACCAGCCGTGGCCGGGGTCATACAGTGCGAAAAAGGCGCTGCCGTCGCCGATGCGCGGCGAGATCGTGCAGATCGGCGCTGTGCGCATGACGCAGGAGCAGCAGGTCGCGGACGAGTTCCAGATCCTCATCCGGCCCAAATATTTTAAGAAAATGAACCGCAAGGTCGCCTCGCTGACCGGTATCCGCGACAGTCTGCTGCGCGAAAAGGGCGTGAGCTTCCCGGAGGCCGCCGCGCAGTTTGCCGCGTGGTGCGGCGAGGACTGCGTGTTTTTGACGTGGGGCTTTGACGATATCACGATCCTGCGGGAAAATCTCGCGGTGTTCGGTCTGGAGAGCGGATGGACGGCGCGCTGGTACAACGCGCAGCTGATCTTCAACGCGCAGACCGACGGCTCCGGTGCGCAGAAGGCGCTGTCGACGGCCATGCAGATGATGGACATCGCGCCCACCCGTGCCGCGCACGACGCGCTGGGCGACGCGTATCATACGGCGCTCGTCTGCCAGAAGCTGCGTCTCGCGGAGGGCATCGCCGCGTATGAGGCTGCCGTGCAGGCGCACGAAAACGGCTTCCACGGCGCGGAGCTGCCCGGCTGCGTGCAGCGGGCCGTGTTCCACGGCTACGCTGACAAGACCGCCGCGCTCGGCGCGATGAGCGGGCAGGAGAACCTTTGCCCTGTCTGCGGCGGGCAGATGACGGCGGGAAAATGGTATCCGCAGCAGGGACGGCGGTATCTGTCCCGCGCCAGATGCGAGGCGGACGGTGAATTTTACATCCGTATCCGGCTGGTGCAGGAGGACGGTGCGCTGCGCGTCAGCCGGCTGGTCTACGAGCCGACCGAGCAGGTCGCAAAGAGCTATGCTACGCTCAGCCAGAAGCCCCGCCCACACCGCGCCCGCCGCCGCAGATTCGCCCGCGTCAAGCCAAAGCCGACAGAACCGAAAAACGGATAAAAACGAGGGAAGGCTGCGCGGCCTTCCCTTGCTGCAATATACGCGTATATCCGAAATTCTGCTATGATCCTTGATCTGTCAAGCGCACGGAAACGGGGACGGATTGACATCTTTCGACTGGTCTGATAAAATAAAGGCGGTTCTTATCGAACCCCAAGGCTCCCGACGCAGACGGGCGGTTTGGCCTCCTCCGAAAGGAGGGATGTTTATGCCGATTACGATCACGTTCCATATTTTTGGACGCACGGTCACCATCCGCATAAATGGCCGAAACCGCCACTCGGCAAAGTGACGGTTTCGAGATTTCCTGAAACGCTAACTTGATCCGAGGCCAAACCGTTCTTGCGGAAGGGGCCTTGGTTATTTTCATTATATCAGACTCTTCCGATTTGTCAAGCGCGCTGAATCGGGCCTGTGCGCGGATTTATAAACCAAAGAGCCCTTCGGAAGAAGGGCGCTTTGCGGGTATCTTACAGATGGATCGCGGTGCCGGTTTTGCCTTCGATGCCGTCCTTGGCTTTTTCCAGGAGGGTGATGAGGGCGGTGCGGCCGGGCTTGGACTCGGCGAACTTGACAGCCGCTTCGACCTTCGGCAGCATGGAGCCGGGGGCGAACTGGCCTTCGGCCATGTACTTGCGGGCCTCCTCCGGGGTCAGCTCGTCCAGATTCTTCTGGTCGGGCTTGCCGAAGTTGATAGCCACCTTCTCGACAGCCGTCAGGATGATGAGCATATCGGCGTCAAGCTGCTCGGCCATGCACTCGGAGGCGAAGTCCTTGTCGATGACGGCGGGCACGCCCTTGAGGTGGTATTTGTCCTCCCACACGACCGGGATACCGCCGCCGCCGGCAGCGATAACGGCGTGCTTCGCGTTCATAAGCGCCTTGACCGTGGCGATCTCGACGATCTCCTTCGGGCGCGGGCTTGCAACGACCTGACGCCAGCCGCGGCCTGCGTCCTCGGCGACGTCGATGCCCTTTTCGGCGGCGAGCTTTTTGGCCTCTTCCTCGGTCATGAACGCGCCGATGGGCTTGGTCGGATGCTGGAACGCGGGGTCAGCCGGATCAACGGCGACCTGCGTCAGAACAGTCGCGCAGTGGATGCCCAGACCGCGGCGGTCAAGCTCCTCGCCGATCATGTTCTGCAGATCGTAGCCGATGTAGCCCTGACTCATGGCCACGCACATGGAAAGGGGCATGATGTCGCTCTTGGCCTGCTGCTTGTGGTAAGCGGCAAACGCATTCTGGATCATGCCGACCTGCGGGCCGTTGCCGTGCGCGATGACGACCTCGTGGCCGTCTTCGATCAGGTCTGCGATGGCGCTGGCCGTCGTCTTGACAGCCTGCATCTGCTCTTCAAGATTTTTGCCCAGCGCGTTGCCGCCCAGAGCGATCACAATTCTTTTAGCCATTTTATAATTCCTCTTGATACTGCAATGGCAGGAGCGGCGCTCCTGCCATATGCTTATTTGTGTAGGTTCAGAAGCGAATCAGAACATCTTGCGCTTGTTGTCAGCGGAGTCGAGGTCCATCAGAGCCTTGACCGGGTCCTTGACCTGAGCCAGGAAGATCATAGCGGCAATGATGTACGGCTTGTAGGAAGCCTGCTTGTACAGAGGCACCAGATAGCGGTCGAACACGGAGTTGTCGACTTCGCCCTCGGGGCAGGACAGACCGGAGATGTCAGCGGGCAGGCAGTGCAGGTACAGAGCCTTGCCGTCCTTCGTCAGCTTCATCATCTCTTCGGAGCAGGTCCAGTCCTTATGCTCGGCGTTCTGCGCCAGCAGTTCCTTTTCGAGCTCGTCGATGCCCTTCTGGTCGCCCTTGACGTACAGCTCGGAGCGCTTTTCCATCGCCTTGAACGGAGCCCAGGACTTCGGATAGACGATATCGGCATCCTTAAAGGCCTCAGCCATGGAGTTGGTCTTGTGGAACTTGGAGCCGTACTTCTCGCAGTTCTTGCGGGCGATCTCTTCGACCTCGGGGAACACATCGTATCCTTCCGGATGGGCCAGCGTGACGTCCATGCCGAAGCGGGTGAACAGGCCGATAACGCCCTGCGGGACGGACAGCGGCTTGCCGTAGCTGGGGCTGTAGGCCCAGGTCATGGCAACCTTCTTGCCCTTCAGGTTCTCAACGCCGCCGAAGTAGTGGATGACGTGCAGCATATCGGCCATGCACTGCGTCGGATGGTCGACGTCGCACTGCAGGTT
>ENA-UERK01000382-UERK01000382.1-human-gut-metagenome-genome-assembly--contig:-NODE-382-length-39613-cov-39.775900_pt1 | contig 39613 bp, 36 predicted proteins | sample MGYA00242957_ERZ507957 | MGnify/ENA primary metagenome ERZ507957 (study PRJEB26167, sample SAMN06115538) | human gut metagenome | host: Homo sapiens | place: China:Heilongjiang | collected 2015-11-06...
TGCTTCAATAGCTCAGTTGGTTAGAGCACCTGACTGTTAATCAGGGGGTCGTTGGTTCAAGCCCATCTTGAAGCGCAGAAAGCAAAGCCTCGCAAGTTTCTTACTTGCGAGGCTTTTTCGTGTTTATATCTCGCAGACAAAAAAGACACGTCTCTAGCGAGGCGTGCCTTTATATATAATAATGTATAGAGATTAATCTACATCATTATTGTGGTCCAAAGAATCATTGAAGTCCTTAGGAGCCTGCTCCTCATTGCGATGCTCATAACGGCGTGGCTGACGCTCACCACCATTGCGACGGTCATCACGACGAGGACGACGCTCACCACGCTCTGGACGTGGACGACGCTCACGCTCTACATAACCCTCTGGCTTCTCAATCAACACACGGTGAGAAAGCTTATACTTGCCAGTCTTAGGATCAATCTCCATCAACTTCACCTTGATCTTGTCACCTTCCTTGATACCAGCCTCTTCAACTGTCTCAAGACGTTTCCAATCAATCTCGCTGATGTGGAGCAAACCATCCTTGCCAGGAAGAATCTCTACGAAGCAACCGTATGGCATGATAGAACGGACAGTACCCTCGTAAACCTCACCTACCTCAGGAACAGCAACGATAGCCTTGATCTTAGCCAAAGCTGCGTCGATAGAATCCTTGTTAGGAGCAGATACCTGAACATGACCCTTGCCATCAGTCTCCTCGATAGTGATAGTAGCACCAGTCTCCTCCTGCATCTGCTGGATAATCTTACCACCAGGACCGATGACAGCACCGATGAACTCCTTAGGAATATCGAATGCTACGATACGTGGAACCTGTGGCTTCATCTCAGCACGTGGCTCAGAGATTGTCTCCATCATGCAGTTGAGGATGTGCTCACGACCAGCCTTAGCCTGCATCAAAGCCTCCTCAAGAATCTCGAAGCTCAAACCGTCGCACTTGATATCCATCTGTGTAGCGGTCAAGCCATCACGAGTACCAGTGGTCTTGAAGTCCATATCACCCAAATGATCCTCATCACCGAGAATATCACTCAAGATAGCATACTTCTCCTCACCTGGGTTCTTGATAAGACCCATAGCGATACCAGAAACTGGCTTCTTAATAGGCACACCTGCATCCATCAAGGCAAGAGTACCAGCACAAACTGTAGCCATAGAAGAAGAACCATTAGACTCCAAGATCTGGCTTACCAAACGTACCGTGTAAGGGAAGTCGGCAGGAATCTGACCCTTCAAGCCACGCCATGCCAAGTGACCGTGACCAATCTCACGACGACCTACGCCGCGCTGAGCCTTAGCCTCACCTGTAGAGAATGGAGGGAAGTTATAGTGAAGGAGGAAGCGCTGGTAGCTCTTCTCCAATACACCATCGATAAGTTTCTCATCCATCTTAGTACCAAGAGTACATGTAGAGAGAGACATGGTCTCACCACGCTGGAAGATAGCACTTCCGTGAGGCATTGGGAGAGGTGAAACCTCGCACCAGATAGGACGGATGTCGGTAGTAGCACGGCCATCAAGACGCAAGCCCTCATCGAGGATGCAACGACGCATAGCGTCACGCATTACGTCATCATAGTAACGAGTAGCCTCTGCGTGCTTCTCTTCCAAGTCTTCCTCAGAGAGGTCGGTATGAGCTGCGTCATACTTCTCCAAGAAGTCTGCCAACACCTTGTCGAAGGCATCCTGACGGGCATGCTTCTCCAAAGCTTGGTGGTTGATATCGTAAGCTGGCTTGTAAAGCTCAGACTTGATCTGCTCACGAAGTTCCTCATCGTTGATCTCGTGGTCGTACTCACGCTTTACGTCAGTACCCTTCTCCTTAGCCAACTCATACTGGAGGTCGCACATAGGCTTGATTGCCTCGGCAGCCACCTTGAGGGCACCGATAAGATCCTGCTCAGAAACTTCCTTCATCTCACCTTCCACCATCATGATGTTGTCCTTGGTAGCACCTACCATGATATCCATGTCTGCCTCTTCCATCTGCTGGAATGTAGGGTTAACGACATATTCACCATTGATACGAGCGACACGAACCTCAGAGATGTAGTACTCGAAAGGAATATCTGAACAAGCCATGGCAGCTGAAGCAGCGAAACCGGCGAGGGCATCTGGCTGATCAACACCATCGGCTGAGAGCAACATTACCTGTACATAAACTTCTGCATGGTAGTTAGATGGGAAAAGTGGACGCAAGGCGCGATCCACAAGACGAGAGGTAAGGATTTCCTCATCGCTAGCTTTGCCTTCGCGCTTGGTGAAGCCACCAGGGAAACGACCAGCAGCACTGTACTGCTCACGATAATCTACTTGCAAAGGCATGAAATCTGTACCCGGAACTGCATCCTTTGCTGCACAAACAGTTGCGAGAAGCACTGTGTTACCCATGCGGAGAACCGCAGCACCATCAGCCTGTTTTGCAACTTTTCCGGTCTCAATTGTGATGGTTCTTCCATCAGGCAACTGAACACTTTTTGTAATTACGTTCATCGAAAATTAAAAAACTTATTGTTTTGTCTAACATCTAAATATATAAAACGCTGCAAAGATACCTTTTTAATTATTAATAAACGAATAAAAGCGCAACTATTTTCTACATTTTTAAATTATTTATCTATCTAAGATACAATATTCACAATTTTATTGCTACCTTTGCAACCGATAATTTCGCAAAATACAGAAATAAATGAAAATAACTAGACTCTTTTCAGCAGCAGTGATTATGGTAGCTGCGCTGGCTTTTACCTCTTGCAACAACAAGAAGTTCCACATCAACGGCAACATCACTGACGCCAAAGATTCCATGCTTTACTTGGAGAACATCAGTCTCAATGGTCCTGAGAAAATAGACTCTGTCAAGTTGGGTGAAGATGGTTCATTTGCTTTCGAAGAGAATGCGATGGACTCCATCACCCCAGAATTCTATCGACTGAGAATCGCCAACCAGACCATCAACCTTTCCATTGACTCCACGGAAACGGTCAGCGTCAAGGCAGCTTATCCTACGATGAGCTATAAATACGAGGTGGAAGGCTCTGAGAATTGTTCTACTATCAAGGAGCTGTCTCTCAAGCAGATGAACTTGCAGAATACGCTCAATGAGATTGTCAAGAACCCGAACGTAGGCGTAGATTCCATGAACTTGGTCATCGCACGTGTCATCGACAACTACAAGCAAGACATCAAGAAACATTATATCTTCAAGGCACCGATGAAGGCATCCTCTTATTATGCCCTCTTCCAAACTATTCAGTTGGGAGGTACTAATTCCTTGATTTTCAACCCTCGCAACAACAAGGAAGACGTCAAGGTATTTGCAGCAGTAGCCACCAGTTGGGATACTTATTATCCTAACGCAGAACGTGGCAAGAACCTCCACAACATCGCCATACAGGGCATGAAGGACATACGCATCATGGAAAACCAGATGGCTTCACAGCAGATTGACGCCAGCAAGGTGAGCGTGAATGGTTGCATCGACCTTGCACTGGAAGACAACAAGGGTGTGACACGCCATCTCACCGACCTCAAAGGCAAAGTAGTACTGCTCGACTTCCATCTCTTCGCCAACAAAGAAAGCGCCAAGCGCATCATGATGTTGCGCGAGCTATACAATAAGTATCATGCCGCAGGTTTGGAAATCTATCAGGTTTCTGTTGACCCAGACGAGCACTTCTGGAAGACCTCTACATCTGCCATTCCATGGATAAGTGTTCGTGACGAGAATGGCATTCAAGGAACAAGCGTACAATCATACAACGTACAGAGCATTCCTACCTTCTTCTTGATAGACCGCAACAACACCTTGCAAGCTCGTGATGTGCAGATCAAGGATATTGACGCAGCCATCAAGAACTTATTATAAGGTTTAGACAATTCACAAGAACCTAATACACTAAAAAAAATGAACAAGAAACTAGTAGTTTTAGCAGCTTTGTCGTTCTCCTTCTTAGGAGCACAAGCAAAAGTGAAGTTGCCACACATTCTTGGCAACAACATGATTCTTCAACAGAATGCAGAGGCCAACCTTTGGGGCTGGGATAAGCCTGGAACCGAAGTCAATGTCACCGCCTCTTGGTCTTCACAGAAATGGACAGCCAAGACCGACAAAGATGGCAAATGGCAAGTGAAGGTACAAACTCCAAAAGCTAGTTACACGCCATTATCCATCACCTTCGATGATGGCGAGCCTGTGACACTCAGCAACATCCTTGCTGGCGAGGTTTGGGTTTGTGCTGGCCAAAGCAACATGGAAATGCCAGTCAAAGGTTTCGGCAACTGCCCTGTGGAAGGTTACAATAAAGCGGTGGTTGAAGCCAACCAATACAAAGGTATCCACTATGTTAAGATACCTAGCGTGATGAGCAACAAGCCATTGGATGACGCTAGCTGCGAGTGGAAGGAGATTTCTCCTGAAACTGTAGGCGAAGCTTCTGCCACAGGATATTTCTTCGCCCAAGTAGTCAACAAAGCGCTTGACATCCCTGTAGGTTTGGTCATGGCCAACAAAGGCGGAACCCGTGTAGAGAGTTGGCTCGACCGTGACTATCTGAAAAAGAACACAAAAGAAGAGACAGACTCTGCCAAGATAGTCAAGAGCAAGAAATTCAAGTGGGACTTTCACTACCCTCTTCTTTGGGGTAATGGCACCTTCCACCCTATTCTTAACTATACCGTAAAAGGCATTCTGTTCTACCAGGGCTGTTCCAACGTAGGCGACCCAGATGGTCAATACACCCAACGTCTCGCCGACTTGGTAGCTCAATGGCGAAGAGATTTCAAGCAAGGAGACATACCTTTCTACTTCGTACAGATTGCTCCTTATCATAATGGTGATGTTAATGGCGACTGGGGTCCTAAGCTCCGCGAGCAACAGTTTAACGCTGCCAAAATCATTCCTAACAGCGGCATCGTATGTACCGAAGATCTAGTTTATCCATACGAGGTAGAGCAGATTCATCCATGCCAGAAGCGCCAAGTGGGCGAACGTCTCGCTTATCAAGCTCTCAATAAGACATACGGCATGAAGAACCTCATCTGCGAGAGCATGACATTCAAGGAGATGAAGATAGTAGGCGACACCGTGAAGGTACATTTCGACAACGAATTTGGTGCCTATAATCGCTTCGAGGGAATAGAAGGCTTCGAGGTAGCAGGTGAGGACAAGGTCTTCCACAAGGCGACAGCCAAACATATTTGGCAAGAAGGCAACGACGGATGGAATGAGTGCATCGCCGTAACCTGCCCTGAGGTCAAGAAGCCTGTAGCATTGCGTTACTGCTTCCGCAACTTCCAACTTGGTAATATGGCAAATGCCGGAGGTCTGCCTCTCTTCCCATTCCGAACAGACAATTGGTAAATAGTACATCGGGGGGTTTTTCCAATGACCACACGAGAGGCATTAAACGACCTCCCGTGTGGTTTTTTATTGACGTAACGTTTCACATTACTTCATATAACTATGGCACATATTTTAGACAAATTCAAGTACTGCCCCGTATGCGGTTCTTCCCACTTTGAAATCAACAATGTCAAGAGCAAGAAATGCCAAGATTGCGGATTTTCCTACTATCTCAATGCTAGTAGCGCAACTGTAGCTCTCATTCTCAATGACAAAGACGAACTACTAGTCGTTCGTCGCAAGAATGACCCTGGCAAAGATATGCTAGATATGCCAGGCGGTTTTATCGATATGGACGAAACTGGTGAAGAAGGCATGGCGAGGGAGGTGAAAGAAGAAACTGGACTAGAGGCTACCGAGGTAACCTATCAGTTCAGTTATCCAAACACCTATCTTTATTCGGGCTTTGTGGTTCATACGCTAGACATGTTTTTCAAGGTAAAGGTGAAAGACCTATCCCATGTCGAGGCAATGGATGATGCGGCAGCCTATTATTGGATTCCATTGTCAGAAATACACATAGAAGACTTTGCCTTTGATTCTCTCCGAAAAGGGCTCAAGCGTTTTCTTGCAACAGAAAACAAGTCTGCATAAACGACCACTTTTGCTATTCAATAGAAGAAACGGACAGAAAAGAATCGCTTTATGCCCCCAAAACATTAAAAAACTAAAAAAAAACACTATATAATAAGGTATAAGCAAAAAGTTTATTTACTTTTGCCAACCAAAAGAAACTGAATAAAGCTTATGCAAGAAAATTTAGTAATCGTCGAGAGCCCTGCAAAGGCCAAGAAAATCGAAGAGTTTTTAGGTAAAGACTATAAGGTAATGTCTTCTTACGGTCATATCCGTGACCTGAAGAAGAGGGAACTTAGTATAGACGAGAAAACGATGGAACCCGACTATGAGATTCCAGAGGAAAAGAAAAAACTCGTCACAGAATTGAAAGCTACTGCGAAGAAAGCCAAGAAGATTTGGTTGGCTTCCGATGAGGACCGCGAAGGAGAAGCTATCAGTTGGCACCTTTGCGAAGTTCTCGGATTGGATGAGGAGAAGACGAGCCGTATCGTCTTCCACGAAATCACCAAGCCAGCCATTATGGAGGCTATTGAGCATCCACGCCACTTGGACATGAACTTGGTCAATGCACAGCAGGCTCGCCGTGTACTCGACCGTTTGGTGGGTTTCAAACTTTCCCCAGTATTGTGGAGAAAGGTGAAGCCTGCTCTTTCCGCAGGAAGAGTACAGAGCGTCGCCGTTCGCCTGATTGTTGAGCGTGAGCGTGAAATTCAGAAATTCAAAAGCGAACCATACTATCGTGTGGTTGCGATTTTCGCTTTGCTCAACGAAGATGGAAATGCCACAGAGGTAAAAGCAGAACTCGACAAACGTTTCAAGACACACGAAGAAGTAGAGGCTTTCTTGGAGAAATGCAAGGATGCTAAATTTATGGTAGAGTCAGTCAGCAAGAAGCCTCTGAAACGTACTCCTGCACCTCCGTTCACCACTTCCACCCTACAACAGGAAGCTGCCAGAAAGTTAGGTTTTACCGTCAGCCAGACCATGATGATCGCCCAAAAGTTGTACGAAAGCGGACGCATCACTTACATGCGTACCGATAGCGTCAACCTCTCCACCCTCTGCACCAATGCCAGCAAGGATGAAATCATCAAGGTTTATGGCAATGAATATAGCCATCCACGTGCCTACCACACCCACTCAAAAGGTGCCCAGGAAGCGCACGAGGCCATCCGTCCTACCTATATGAGTGAGACGAGCATTGATGGCACAAGCCAGGAGAAGAGACTTTACGAACTGATTTGGAAGCGCACCATCGCATCACAGATGGCTGACGCACAAATCGAGAAGACCACCGTCACCATCAGTATCGATGACACAGACGAGAAGTTTGTTGCCAATGGCGAGGTCATCACCTTCGATGGTTTCATCAAGGTTTATCGAGAGTCAACCGACGATGAAGACAATTCTGAGGATTCTACACACATCTTGCCTGCCATGCAAGAAGGTGACGAATTGCAGCGCCGCGAGATTACCGCTACAGAGAGATTCTCTGCTGCACCACTGCGATATACTGAGGCAAGTCTCGTCAAGAAACTTGAGGATTTGGGTATCGGTCGTCCATCAACATACGCTCCTACCATCAGTACCATTCAGCAACGCGAATATGTACAGAAAGGCGACAAGAAGGGCGAGGAACGTTCTTACACCGTTGACTCCCTAAAGGGCATCAAGGTTACACAAAAGATTAAGAAAGAAATCGCTGGCAACGAGAAAGGAAAACTTTTGCCTACAGATATCGGAATTGTCGTCAATGACTTTTTGATGGAAAACTTTCCAGGCATCATGGACTACAACTTCACTGCCAATGTGGAGCAGAAGTTTGATGACATCGCCGAGGGTAAGACCGATTGGAACAAGTGGATGAAAAACTTCGACAAAGAATTTGAGCCTGAGGTTGACCAAGTGATGAACGCACGCAGCGAGCATAAAGCTGGCGAGCGAGAGCTTGGTAATGATCCTAAGTCTGGACGCCCAGTATTCGTTAAGATTGGTCGTTTCGGTCCTGTCGTACAGATTGGAACTGCCGATGACAAGGACAAGCCTCAGTTCGCCCAACTGCCAGCCGACAAGAGTATCGAGACTATTACCCTGGAAGAAGCTTTGGAACTCTTCAAGCTTCCTCGCGAACTGGGTGATTTCGAAGGTAGCAAGGTATCCATCGGAACAGGCCGCTTCGGCCCATACGTTCTCCACAACCGTAAGTACGTGTCTATCCCTAAGGAGGAAGACCCGATGACGATTACACTGGAGAGAGCAATCGAACTCATCAACGAGAAACGAGAGGCAGAACAGAAACGTCATCTCAAGACATTCGCCGAGGACAGCAAGTTGGAACTTCTCAATGGTCGCTATGGTCCTTACATCGCCTACGATGGCAAGAACTATCGCTTGCCTAAGAACAAGATGGACAATGTGGAAGCATTGACATACGAAGAGTGTATGACCATCATCAAAGAGGCGCCAGAGCCAAAAGCAACACGCCGAAGAAAATAAAAAGTAATAAGAGAGAAATGAAGTCTATCATCATCATCGGATACATGGGTGCCGGCAAGACTACTGTCGGCAAAGCCCTTGCCAAGGAATTAGGCATTATGTTTTATGACCTCGACTGGTATATCGAGTCTCGTATGCACAAGACCGTCAAACAGATTTTTGACGAAAGTGGCGAGGATGGTTTCCGCCAAATAGAACATAACATGCTGCATGAAGTGGCAGAGTTTGAGAACATCGTGCTCAGTTGCGGAGGCGGCACCCCATGCTTTTTCGACAATATGGACTACATGAATCAATTGGGAGAGACCGTTTACCTCAAGGCATCTCCCGAAACACTTTATGCCCACCTTAAAATGGGAAAGGGCGTGCGTCCATTGTTGCTCAACAAGACGCCTGAAGAGGTTCAAGTCTTCATCCGTGAGCAACTCCAGAAACGAGAGCCATTCTATGAGAAGGCAAAGCATATATTCGATGTCAACGTGATGGATAATTTCGATAAAATCAATGAGACCGTTGCGCAGATACGCCAACTGCTCAACATATAACCCAACAAAAAAGAACTTTCGTAAAACAGACAAAAAGCAAGACAAGAACAGAAAATGAAGAAATGGACTATTGAAGACTCGAAGGAGCTCTACAACATCAATGGTTGGGGCACTTCTTACTTTGGCATCAACGACAAGGGTGATGTTTATGTAACTCCATGCAAGGACAACACACAAATCGACCTACGTGACATCATGGACGAGTTGGCTTTACGAGACATCAACGCTCCCGTATTGCTCCGTTTCCCAGACATTCTCGACAACCGCATCGAGAAAACAGCCAGTTGTTTTCAGAAAGCCAAGGATGAGTATGGATACAAGGGAGAGAACTTTGTCATCTATCCTATCAAGGTCAACCAGATGCAACCGGTCGTAGAGGAGATTATCTCTCATGGCAAAAAGTTCAACCTGGGACTAGAAGCTGGTTCCAAACCTGAGCTTCACGCCGTCATTGCTGTTCAGGCACAGAGCGACTCGCTTATCATCTGTAACGGCTATAAGGACGAGAGTTATATCGAACTTGCCTTGCTCGCCCAGAAAATGGGTAAACGAATCTTCATCGTAGTGGAAAAGCTCAACGAGCTTGACATCATCGCCAAAGCCGCTAAGAAGCTCAATGTTAAGCCCAATATAGGAATCCGCATTAAGTTGGCATCTTCAGGCTCAGGGAAATGGGCTGAAAGTGGTGGCGATGCCTCTAAGTTCGGCTTGACAAGTGCTGAGCTTCTCACGGCACTCAACAAGATTGACGAGATGGGATTCCATGATTGCTTACGACTCATCCACTTCCATATCGGTAGCCAAATCACCAAGATTCGCCGTATTCAGACTGCTCTTAGAGAGGCTGCACAATTCTATATCAATCTCCACAAGATGGGATACAACGTAGATTTCGTGGATTGCGGTGGTGGTCTCGGTGTCGATTACGATGGCACTCGCTCATCCAGCAGCGAGAGCTCCGTCAACTACTCCATCCAAGAATACGTGAACGACTGTGTATATACATTTGTCGAAGCAGCCAACAAGAACAATATCGAACATCCTAACTTGATTACAGAGAGTGGTCGTTCTTTGTCTGCCCACCACTCAGTCTTGGTCATCGATGTCTTGGAAACCGCTTCCTTGCCAGAGATGCCAGAGGAGTTTGAGGCTAAGGAGACAGACCACCAGTTGGTAAAAGACCTCTATGAGATATGGGACAACTTGAATCCACGCAATATGTTGGAGGACTGGCATGATGCAGAGCAAATCCGTGACGAAGCATTGCAGTTATTCTCCCATGGCATTGTTGACTTGAAGACTCGTGCAGAAATCGAGGCCATGTATTGGAGCGTATGTCATGAAATCAATAACCTCGCCAAGCACATGAAGCACGTGCCAGAGGAACTCCGTGGATTGGACAAGCTCCTCGCCGACAAGTATTTCTGCAACTTCTCTCTATTCCAAAGCCTTCCAGACAGTTGGGCGATCGACCAGCTCTTCCCTATCATGCCAATCCAGCGATTGGATGAGCGACCTACACGCAATGCCACCTTGCAAGACATCACTTGCGACAGCGATGGCAAGATTGCCAATTTCGTAACAGATGGACATATCGGTCATGTACTTCCACTCCATCCATTGAAGAGAAATGAGCCATACTATCTCGGTGTGTTCCTCGTAGGAGCTTATCAAGAGATTTTAGGTGATATGCACAACCTCTTCGGCGACACCAATGCCGCCCACATCTCTGTAAAGGACGGCAAATACAGCATCGACCAAATCTTTGATGGTGAGACCGTAGAAGAAGTTTTGGACTATGTACAATACAACCCGAAGAAGTTGGTTCGTCAATTAGAGCAATGGGTAACCAAGAGCGTAAAAGAAGGCAAGATTTCACTGGATGAGGGTAAGGAATTCCTTGGCACTTATCGCAATGGTCTCTTCGGATACACCTATTTACAATAAAATTCTCCGTTATTTTGCACTCGAGCTGGTTGCAGTGGTTGCGACAAGAAAAAATAATAGTTAAAGAATAAAAAGAAATAAATGTATCTTTGATTATTACTCAAATTAATCGTACTTTTGTAGGGAATTACAAAAGTACGATTTTTTATGATGGATAAAGTAACAGTTGTAAAGGTGGGCGGTGCCATCGTTGAGGACAGCGAGAAATTGGCACAGCTTTTAAAAGATTTCGCTGCCATCCCTGGCAAGAAGGTCTTGGTACATGGTGGCGGTCGCCGTGCCACAAAGGTAGCAGCCGCCCTCGGCATCGAGAGCAAGATGGTAAATGGCCGTCGCATCACAGATGCCGACATGCTCGAAGTGGTTACGATGGTATATGGAGGTTTGGTCAACAAGAACCTCGTCGCTAAGTTGCAAGCCAATGGCGTGAATGCACTCGGATTGACAGGTGCAGACATGGATGTCATCCATAGTCACAAGCGCCCTCTAAAAGATGGAATCGACTTTGGATTTGTTGGCGATGTTGAAAGAGCTGATGGCAAGATGCTCCAGACTCTTATCGAGGAAGGTGTCACCCCAGTCATGGCTCCACTGACCCATGATGGCAAGGGAAACATCCTCAACACCAATGCCGACACTATCGCCAGTGAAACCGCCAAGGCATTGGCTCCTTATTACGATGTCACCTTAATATATAGTTTCGAAAAGAAAGGTGTGCTGAGCAATCCTGACGATGACGACAGCGTCATCCCTGTGATTACCCATGCAGATTTCGAAAAATACAAGGCAGACGGAACCGTGGCAGGTGGCATGATTCCTAAGTTGGAGAATGCACTAGCAGCCATCGATGCAGGCGTGAAAGAGGTGATCATCACCCTTGCAACCGCCATTGATGGAAAGCATGGAACCGTGATTAGAAGTTAATAGAGGTTAAAACGAAAGATTGGTTGTAACTATCTTGCAAGTCAATCGTCATTGATTATAGAGGGATGAAAGAAATCAGTTTCCGAAACGATGTTTTGCCGCTGAAGAACAAACTCTTCAGATTGGCACTCCGCATTACTCTCAACAGAGAGGAAGCAGAAGATGTCGTGCAAGATACACTGATGAAGGTTTGGAACTCTCGCGACAAGTGGCAACAGCTCGACTCTATCGAAGCCTACAGCCTTACCATCGCAAGAAACCTCTCGCTCGACCGCATCAAGAAGATGGACAACAATAATGGTTCATTAGAGGAAGAGCAAGTGGAGAGACAAGACCAAGCTTCCACCCCATCCGAGCGGATGATTCAGAAAGACAAATTGGACATCGTGAGGAAAATCATAGACGAGTTGCCTGAGAAGCAGCGCTCTTGCCTCCAACTTCGAGACATCGAAGGCAAGGCATACAAAGAGATTGCAAACATCTTGAGCATTACAGAAGAACAAGTAAAAGTAAATATCTTTAGGGCTCGTCAAACCGTTAAACAAAGATTTCAACAATTCGACAGATATGGATTATAAGTACATCAACCAACTTTTGGATCGCTACTGGAAGTGCGAGACCTCTTTGGAAGAAGAGGAAATCCTTCGCACATTCTTCAGCCAGGATGAACTTCCTGCCGAGCTGAAGCCTTATAAGTCTCTCTTCTCCTACGAGTTGAGCGAAGCTAAGAATGAAGCCCTTGGTGAAGAATTCGACCAAAAGATGATGTCTTTGATAGAAGATGAATACAGCAAGGAGCCTAACAAGGCGAAGGTTGTATCACTGACAGAGCGCCTAAAGCCATTATTCAAGGCTGCCGCTGTCGTCGCAATCTTCTTGACATTGGGCAATGCCGCTCAAGTACCTTTCCAAGATGACTCTGCGAATATTGAGAATGTAGGAGCCATCAAGGCAACAAGAGGTGCTTCCGTCGCACTCGGTGGTGACTCCGCAACGGTTGACTCCATGCAGCACTCTAGCATCGACAAGATGACCACAGAGCCTGCAACAACCATCTTGAAGTAGTAATTTCTATGCTTTCTCTATATAATAAAATCATGTTTAGTAAAACAATTAAGAAACTGTGAAGTTTCATTTCTCTCAAATTTTTCATAACATACTAACGTAATAGGGCTGCCAGGATGTACTGGCAGCCCATATTATTTTATTCCCCCCATCCAACAAGCCTGATGGGATTGATTTTCTTCATTCCTCAAACCTCTTCCTCAGCACCTTGGCAGGCACGCCACCAATAATACTATAAGGAGGACACGATTTCGTGACGACAGCACCAGCAGCCACCACAGAGCCATGCCCGATGGTGACACCCTTCAATATCGTGACATTCGCACCCACCCAGACATCATCCTCGATGACGACCGGCTGGTCATACACATTCACACCATCCACAAACTTCTCCTCCACGGTGACATCGGCGATGTACTTGCCAGGAATGTCAATGCGATGGTCGCCCGTGATAATCGTAGGATGCGGACCAAACAGCACCTTCTTGCCAATGGTGCAAGGAGCCTCCGTACAATAGATGGTGCTACCCTTCGGGATAGACGTGCCATCCCCCACCGACAGATTCCACAAACCCTTGAAGTCCGAGGACATCGGACGGATATATACCCCCTTGCCACAATGCTTCATGCACCGCTTCCATACCGGAGCCCACATCGCATCCCAAAGATACGAAGGCACGAGGCTCAACTTTTGTAATAAACTAAAAATACTCATGATTCCAGAAGTTTTCGATATATTTGATAAAAATCCTCCACTCTCTTTTCCCATGTCAAGTTGGCTTCCACCCAACTCTTAGCCTTTTCGCCCAAGGTCTTTAACTCAATCGGATGCTCATATCCCCATTTCAAAGAAGAAGCAAAACGCTCTAAAGTCTCATCATATGTATCTTCCACATGAACCTTAAGCAAAATATCATTAGGAAAAACGCTTTGACCGCCAGCATCAAAACAAACCGTAGGACAACCAATGGCGCAAGCTTCAAGAACAGACATCGAACCAGAATCTCTAAATGCAGGGTAAACACTGAGAGAGCAACCCTTCATCAGCTTCAACAATTCCTTGCGCTCAATAAACGGAATGATTGTTACATGGTCTTGAAGTCCGAACCCTTCCACCCATCCCATCACTTGTTTCTGTTCGCTTTCAAAGCGGATTCCGATGAGTTTGACAATCCATGTGCGTTCCGCCTCACCTTGCTTGCTATCCCCCAAAGCCAACTTCACCGCATTTAGAAAGATCTTGATACCTTTCCAGTCCCAAGCCTTTCCTGCATATACCATCTCAAAGGTGTCTTCAGAAGTTTTCTGATTGGGTAATAATGCAAAATCCTTAACATCAAAGGCGATGGCAGGCATTTCCAAGAAATCACTATGATGCCCGAATGGTTGCAATCTCTGGAGATTTTCATCAGAAGAGCACAATATGACCTTCTTGTTGTTTCTTCTCTTATTGAACCAAGAGAATATTTTGAGATCCTTACCTTCTCTTCTTATTTTTTCCTTCTTGATGGTATTTGCCTCCAAGTCTTGCCAAAAAGCAGGCGCAATACACTCCGCACCACCGATAGGTCCCATGACAAATGGTATATCCAGCCAAAAACCAGGCGAAGGAGTACGATACTGATTGAAAGTCAAGTGATGGAACAAGTCAAAATGGATGGACTTGTGCATCTTCCTCACATATCTTCTTGACAGCAGTTGCCACAAGAGATAGTTGATTTGCTCGCCCCAGTTGCTTTTCATTTCATTCTTATAGAACATCCAAGAAGGGATGTCATAAAACAAGAAATGCAGATTTGCCAACGTAGAATCACTCGCCAAGACCTTCTCTATTTTCTCCCTACAACGTGAGCGAGTCAAGACATAGAATTGATGCTCAGGATATTTTCGAGCCATCGTTGTCGGAACCATCCACCCAACGCCATATTCACTACCTGCACCTGGCTCACAAGCATAGGCAGACATTAATATATGATACATGTTTCTTTAATTTTTTAATGGGTAAATCAAATGATATGAGATCACATACTCTCATACAATCGCTCGACACTCTCATTCACCTTCTCTGGCGCAAACACACTTTCCCCAAACACCTTGGAGTATTCAGCCATGCTCTTGCGAAGCTCAGGCGATTCCATCAACTTTCTCATTTGGGCAGCCAAAGCCTCTGCATCCCCAAATGGAAATATCAGGCAGTTCTTGCCCTCCTCGATGACATCAGGCAAGCCACCCACAGGAGTCGTCACCACGGCAATGCCCCTCGCCCATGCCTCCAACACCACCATCGGGAAGCCCTCATGGCGAGAGCACATGCAATAGATACTTGCCTTGTTCCAAATATCTTCCTTCTGCTTTCCAGTGATATACCCCGTAAAAGTCACGTTCTCATCCAAGCCCATGTCATGCGCCATCTGGCGATACCCTTCTACATCCCCATTGCCCATGATGGTGACATGCCAGTCAGGGAAATCCCCTCGCAAGCTATCCCAAGCCTTCAAGAGCAAGTCAGCTCGCTTGTTGCTATCCAAGTGAGCGGCAAAGATGATACTCTTCTCCTTGATGGAATAATCGACAGCAGGCGTAGGAGCGCAGGCATTATAGATGACAGCCGTGCGAACCTTCACCGAAGGGAAGAGGCGCACAAAGAGATGCTGCCATTTCTTGGCAAGCAGCACCACGCAATCGGTACGATTCAGACACCAGATGAACAAGCCATTATGCGTATGCTCCTCCAGTTGGTTGCCCATGTGAATGTGCATGATCACCTTCTTGCGCCCTAGCTTCGCCAAGAGCAGCACAGGCATCTGAATAACCAAGCAAATCTTATCTGGCACCGTATGGAAATGCACGATGTCATACTGCCATATCGTAAACAATGCCTTACAATAAGCCTTCAGGGCATACCATAACTTCACACCATATCCACGCTGAATCTGTGTTCCAAGCCATCCACACCGGTATTTCTTCCAGAACGGCATGGTCTTCATCAGCCTCAGCACACTCGCCACTCCGCCACCACTCTGTTCGGCGGAGCCAACCATTAAAACTTTAGTCATTGCTCATTCTCTCCATTTGCTTTCTCTTCTCCTCCAAAAGCAGTTCTTTCTTTCGCTTCAATATTTGCTGTCTCTTCATATCCATCATCTGGTTACGATTGGCATTGAGACAGAGAGCTATTAACATACAATATCCCATTCCCTTACCAGAAATCCAAGATGAATCAGCCGTTTGCTCAATGGCAAGACAACAGAAGGTTATCATGGCGACACGATAGTAACGCATATCAGCAATAATATCAATGGCAGCCAAGCGACGCTTCCAAAACCAGCAGAAGAAGAATACACCGACAATACCGAATTGAACCAAAGTAGGATAATAAGCATCACAGATGAAACCACCACCTTCAGACAATCCCCAAATATCATTCAAATCATATTTGTAATACAATGGAGAATAATACTTCCAAGCACCATTACAAGCAAAGCTTCCCATACCAGAGCCAAATGGCAAGTAATCCCAAAGGATCCTCAAGCCCGTCTTATAGGTCATTGGGCGAGCCAACTGATCGTTATCCAAACCTGATACATAATAAGCATCAAATCGAGTCCAAGTCACCATTAATATTATTGTTACAACAACTGCGCAATAAATCATTGTCTTGGGTGATTTAAAGTTAAGACGATGCTTCAAGAAGAAGACAAAGGCGATGAAACAAACCACCTCGCCCATAAACTTAAACTTCGGCGCCAGCATACCAGTCAATACCAATCCCAATGCTATCAAACGATTCATCTTGGTGTCCTTGGTAAAGAGATAGTAACTCATTCCCGTACATATCGCCAACTGTCCCAAGACAGGGAACTCTGCCTCCACCTGAGAATCCAAGGCTTGTGGATGATACATAATCCATGAGAACAAGGTAATAATCATAGTTATCAACACCCACTTCTTCTGTTTCTTGGTAAACTGTGGATTGAGAATCCACGTACAGAAGATAATGGAATATGGTCGAATCTCTTGCATTAAATCTAGCCAAACGCCACCACTGACGTTCGCACCAAAAAACAACGAATACACTGTATAAAAAGCTATCAACCCCAAACATACCATAAACTCCTTCCAAGGCTTCTTGTTGATATACTTCGATCCATACATCATGAATGTGTAGAGCAGTAAGAGCAATGTCATTGCCTCATCGACACTAGAAAAGCCCGGCAAGTCATTATATGCAATACACGTTGGGAAATAAACGATCCAATAAAGGGTAAAAAAACGAGATATATTTTTCACTTTCTAAAATTTTAAAATGAACAGAATATGATTTCTAGAAAATATTATCCTGCAAAAGGAATTTGAAACCAACTATATTTGTTACGAGCCCAAGTTTTTTGCCCAATCACATAAATCAAATTGACAAACCACTTCGGCAAATAACTCTTGATAGACTTCTTTTGCTCATCTTTCTGCCAACTACCAGCATAATTGTGAGCACAATAACTCTTATCCATGCGATGCACTTCTATTGCATTTCGGCTATTGAAGAAATCTTTGTCAAAGACATACATTTCCCTTTCAGAAATATCGTATCTCTTCACATCCAGCTGTTTCAAGTCCGTGATTCTCCAAAAGTGATAGCCTAGTCCAGTCAGTACATGATGGAAGCGACATGGCAACGGAAGCATATCAAGTGAGCCATCCTCCTTGACAAACGACTTACCTTGATAGGAGTCCAACATATCCTTCACCCATTGACAACCAGGCTCACATCCGATCACAGCCGCCTCAAAACCTCGTATTTGGTCATGCCCAATAAAGTAAGGAAGCGAGAGCAAATCATCAAAGCTCTTATACACAATCACATCAGAATCCAAATAGATTCCTCCAAAATGGTACAGAGCATAAAGACGAATGTAATCAGCAGCAAAGGCATACTTCTTAGCCTCGAAAGCTTGCTTCGTCCAAACAGTGGAATTAACATCAAACCGCTTGGTATCCCACACCCACACTTCATACTCTGGCAGATACTTCTTCCAAGTATCAAAACACAGTTGTATCTCTGCTGGATATGGGTCGCCCGACAACCAACAGAGATGAATAATCTTTGGTATCATTATATTTTTGATTTTTCTTAGAATTTACAAAATCTTGTCGTTTTCGCCCATTTCTCGTTTTCACATAGCTTTGTACAAAGGCTTATCCTATAAAAGGCAATAACATAATGTGCAGACAAGACTCATCACCCTATCTGCCTAACATATAAATAGTATTATTCAATTTACAAGTATTTCGCTAAGATAATCTAAAGACAAGTTCAAGCACTTATAACAATCCAACATGATTCTAGTTACATGACGCTCTGCCTTATGTATCTCTGAATCAACTTGATTAGAAGAAATCCTCTCAGAATAACAGCGAGCAATGTGGTCGTGTAAAGCTCTGATTTCATTAAACAAAGGAAGAGGGAACTGCTCTGTTCGAGCTTCTAGTTCTGCTATCAACGGTTTTATAACCATATTATACTCTTTATAAAGAGCTATGATTCGCATATCTGTATCCATAATAATATGTTTTTAAATTCTTGCTATTTGTCTATCTATTGCATTTTGAGAAATCAGTCTCTTGAAGAAAAGATAAACAGAACCACGGTTTACCATGCTCTTTAAAGAAAAGGCAGGTCTAAGTTTTTTGCCAATACGATTCTCGATGAGAGCATCCAATTCTTCTGCACTCATCTGCATAAGCTCATCATAAGTTTTTCCAAGCCTATGTTTCAACGTTTCTTTTGTTTTATTATTTAATGTATGCATAAATCTGTAATTTTACGTCTGCAAAAATAGTACTTTTATATTAAACTTGCAAGCTTTTTAATGCTTTTCTTATCGAAATTAACAGTTATAAACTGAAATCTTCCCTCAGTTCCTCCATGAGCCATTTCATTCTCACATCCCAAGAGCCGAGCCTTTCAGCCGTCTCCCGATTCTTATCCACAAGAGCTTGATAATCCTCGATATGTTCCAGCACATCCCGAATCAAAGCCTCAGCAGAAATATCATCACGGAGTTCGATGATAGGATTGTAGCCGATGAAATCCACCAACTCCTGAGGCGCATGCCCTACCATCACCAGACGAGAGAACATACACTCCCAATAACGCTGCGTCAAAGTCTCGATGTCACCAGCCATTTCCGGCTGCGTCATACTGCGAGGCAAGGCAATCGTCACTTTGGCATCACCCATCGCTTGATACAATTGCTCATTAGTATAAATGAACTTGCCATTCTGTTTCGTGCAAACATGATTCAAGGATAACGCCCCAGTTTGCAGCACTTTCTCATTCGAGCGTCCGAACTCCAACAAGTCAATCGTCCTATCCTTCAGCAGTTTCCCTTTCTGATAGACATCACCATCCACTGCCTCAGGACACCAGATAATTCTCATTTCTGGGAATCTCTCCTGCATCCTCTCCGCCGTCATTCGAGAAGAGAATATCGCCGTCTTCACCTGATGCTTCCTCAACCATTCACAAGTCTTCTCAAAATAGCAGGGCCAACAGTCCCAAAACATAGGAACAACCTCATATCTTGCATAATCAGGAAACGTATCAAATAGTAAAGACACTGGCTCCACAAATCTGAGCCTTGCCTCCTTCTTATTTTTCCATAACGTAGGTAGTTCCCAACGAAATACAGCTCCATGCAAGCACTTCGGAGGATAATGACTCTTTGCTATATCTCCCCCCAATCTCTTCCAGGCCTCAAAAGGAGCAAGTTTGAAATTCAGAAAGCCCGGATGTATATATGGAGCGACAGCTTTTAACTTATTATTTTCCATAAATAATTTACTATTTTTCATTTTGGAAGGATATTCCCAAACTCAGTTGATAAAGCTTTTACATGAACAACTAATTGCATTTTCTCATTCTCAATAATTTGTATTTGTTGCCAAAGGTATTTACTACATCTACCCATATATGCCTATATTCTTCAAACCCTATATATCAAATACTACAGGATGTTTTTCTCTGCCTTTTTGACATATCACACACAACACACAAACTGACAAAAAGACACAAAAGTTACATTTTTATCCTATGGCACAACTTTTGATTTTGTTATTTACGAATACACTTTTTTGTTTTCATATATTCTTTGAACACCTTTGAAAACAAATGGAACTATCCAAAAATAGTATTTAATCATTTAATTTTATTTAGCATGATAAAAGTAAAAAATGCAAATGGTTCAAATCGCTTTAGAATCCCTTTAGGTTATGATTCTTGGTTAGATTATTGGGAGAAGCAAACTGGTTTAAAAAAGTCTATTTGTGGGTGTAAAAATTGTAACAACACAGATCTTGTTGGCGGACATGTTATAAAAGCAAACTCCACAGACAAACATTATTACATCACACCTATTTGCAGAAGTTGTAACAATAGAACAGATGAGTTCTACGTATATTGGGACCTCGTTCCTGTGCCAAGCAACTTATAAGTATAAAGCCAAAGTGAACTGGCAAGGTGTTCACAGAGTTAATAATATAAAAATGAAAGTTTATGGCTAAGAAAATTACTTCAAAAGACGTAGCTTCTAAGGCATCAGCTGCATTACGTGACGGACGTTCTTCTAAAAGAACAAAAAGCATAGCAGCAAGTGCTCTTTCTCAAAGAGAGAAAAAAAGCAAATAACAAAATCAAACTTTGCCTCGGTCAAAAACCGAGGCTTTTTTCTTTATATTATCCATCTGATATCAACCTTAATTATAGTCTGTATATTTTTCATAACTTTCCTTTTATGAGTAAACAATAATACATTACAGTTCGCTAATTAAAGAATTTTCCATATACAATTTTCCCTAAGAAATCGCTTCTTCTAACCAAATTACCTATTGCTATAGAGACATACGATAAGATTATAGTTACTACCAAAGCAATCAAGAGAAAGATAATTGGATTTAAATTCATAATCTCAATAGTTTTAATACCCTTCATATCAAACACAGCAAATGTACCAAACAAAAAGATACAATGATACATATAAATATCAAGTGTCTTTGTGCCGATTCTGTTCAACCAAGCCTCAAACTGACTATTTTTGTCTTCGCGGACGGCAAACAGATAAGAAATAGCAAGGATTGCAAATGTAGGTCTGACTATTCGCTCCGAAAGGAATCGCAAGGCATGTATTTCTATGTTAGCATTCAACAGACATATAAAACCAACAAGAGATATGGTAAACATCCAATTCTTTGATTTAACGACCTCCATGAGGTTATATCGCCTAAAATAATATCCCATCATAAAAAAAGGACAAAAGAAGAAACAATGCTCCAAACAGAACAATTCATGCAAAAATGGGCTTAACTTCCAACCCACAAGAAACAAACTTTCTGCTATTACTATAATAATCCATTCAAGCATAACATTTTTACATTTCACTAATACAGCTTGAATGCAAACAAATATAGCAAGAGCCTTCAAATACCAAAGTCCTCCGATTAATGTTTCCTCAATATCTATTTCCCTATTTCCGAGAATCAGAAAGCTATACAAAGCCAAAACATACGACACTACGAATGCTGGACAAATATAAGAAACAAACCTCCTTGTCAACTTTTTATTTATTGCCCCCCCAACTCTGCTTGGAAGATAAGCAACAAATCCGGAAACAAACATAAATAACGGCATCTCGAAAGAGGCGCAAAAACGAAAGACAAGACTATCACCCATATCAAAGGTCATCAAATATACGTGCGCCAATACAACAATGAGTATCGTGAAGCCCTTCATTCTATCTATATAATTGATACGATTTTTCATAAAAAACTTTTTTATTGTTTACCCAAGATTCTTTCCCAATGAAACACTTTCAATATTTGCTCCAATATTGGAGGAAAGAACAGGCATGATACCCCCATGGCAACAACAAGCCAAAAGTTTGAGTGCCAAAGTTTTCCAAATATTATCAAGCATAGCGTTAGCATCAACCAATGAGATATGTAATACACCATAGAATGCCTACCTATATATTGTAATACAGGAAAATGAGGTATATACTTAAAAAAATTATTGAAGAGGATACATCCTGCTATCGAAAAAATAAGTGACAAGACATATTCACCTCCAGGGTTTAAAACATTTGCAGCAAAGATTAGATGCGAAGGACATACTATCATAACAGAAAAATATGCTATTAATGCAATACTTACATATCGCTTGGAGAATTGATTATCTTTCCACAAATAGCCTAAAGCATACACTGCTATAGCCAAAGGAATATTAACCATGTAAGTAGGACTATTATATCCTAACAAGTACATTATTAAAGCCCAAATCAATCCACCTAACACCATCCAATATGCAGAAAACTTTTTCTGAAATAGATAATTAAATATCAACTGCGTCCAAAACAAGGTAAAGAGAAACCACAAAGGACGATTTCCTTCAAGCCCACCTGTAAACAAAAGTTCTTTGAAAGGAGTTAAAAGATAATGTTTCCAATTGTAATCTCCATCTGTCAGCAAGTTAACGCAATTGATAAGATGTCCTACTACTCCAAAGACTAACCACGGAAGAAGTAATTTATGCCCCCCCCGAAACTAACAATTGCTTGGTCGGCTTTGGCTTATAAAACATGCCAGACTTATAAAAGAACCAAAACATAAAAAACTGCAATGGTTCCAACCAAACATTATCCACAGAGATACCAATGTTTGCTCTCAATACTATATGATTCAACATCATATAGCATATCAGTACCCCGGCAACACCATCAAGATATTCTATACGAGCCTTCATCTTTTCTTGTATTCATCTACTACTTGACGTAAAGCATTAATATACCCTCTGCCATGCGTCATATCTGGCTCCATATAGTTGCCCTCAGCCCACTCATTCCATGATTTCAACATCAAAATCTGATGTTCTTCCTTCTTTCCCTTGATAGCTTCCATTGCCATACGAACATGCTTGGCAAAGTTTTCAGGAGTAGAGTTGATATAAATATTAGTTTTTCGGCCTCCACGAGGAGAATGATCCCACTGAGGAACAATCTGCGGTATCACATTTTCATCTTTATCTATCTCTCCGATTAGTTCCTTATAGTGCTTACTATAATCATAAACGTGAGTTGGACGATTCAATAAGATACCCTGCAAGTTCTTAAATACTTTATGCTTAAATGTATTTCTATTTTGCTGAGCATGCCCCAAAATATCACAATAACATACTGCATCATATCCTTTCTGAAGCATTATCTCCTTTTTGATACTATTGTCACTCACGTTTGCAACAAGATAGATTCCTGGGAAACCTGCCTCAACACTCATTTTCTTAAAACATTCTACATATTCCTGCGGAAGAGCAACTGGATCAAAAATGAAAAGATAAGGTTTACCATCTACTTTGACATAACGCTCATCCCTAAAAGCCTTAAGCAGTAACTCAAAATGCGCTTTGGCATCATCAATACCAGGATAAGTCTGTTCCATTAAAATTGACTTTGATGTAACACCTATTGTACATCCTACAGCTCTCCAGGTATGATTAGCCCATGCTAAGCAGAATGGAAAATCAGGCTTACCTGACACTAACACCTCATGGAATACATCTGCCAAAAGCCTTCTACCATTTCCAAACCAGTAATGCCAGTAACAAAAAGCTGTCACACCTGCTTCACGAGCCATTTGAGCCTGCTGCTCTCGGATAAGTGGTAAACGAAGATCATAATAACCTAACTCAGTTGGTACACGAGGTTCATCATGACCACGGAACAAGGGCTTTGCCTTGCCTACATTTGTCCACTCTGTAAAACCTTTTCCCCACCACTCATCATTCTCTGGGAATGGATGAAACTGAGGTAAATATAACGCTAAAATTTTTGGATTCATACTATTTATTTCTTATTTTAATTATTAATGTCGGAATTAACAGGCAAGCAAGTATCATCATAACAAAAACTGTTACTCCTTGACGATGAAAACCTGTTACCATTATCAAAGTACATACATTCAATATAACCCGTTGAGTTACATAATAAGCCATTGAATGTTGACCTATGAATTGTAAGACCCTACAATAAGGCAAAAACTTGAAAATATTATTGAATACGACACAGCCTGCCAATGAATATATTATGGCAAGAAGATAATTTCCACCACTATTCAATGTATTTGAACGAAATATCAAATGCGATGGGTAAAACAAGATTACTCCCAGATATATAATCCCCGCTATTGATATAAATTTCTTATCAAATTGTCTATCTTTTAAAATATGCCCTAAGCTATAAACGGACATTCCCAAAGGAACATTAGTAAGATATATAGGCAAATTAGAAATGCTATTATAATACAGAGCTATCGGTATTATTATACTAATGATGAAAATAAACTGTGGTTTCATCTTTCTTGCATATAATTCATTAAACAAAAGTTGAACAAAAAATAAAGAAAACAAAAACCATAAAGGATGATTACCAGTAACACTACCTGTATATACAAATTCCTTGATTGGTGTTAGAAAATAATGTTTCCAATTATAATCATCACTGAGAAATAATTTAAAGCACTGTATTATATGTCCTAAAAAGCTAAAAACAACTAAAGAAATTATCAACTTTTGCCCCCCAAATTACAATTTGCATTTTCTCCTTTGGGTTATAAAACATACCACTTTTAAAAAGAACCAAAACACAAAAAATTATAAAGGCTCTAAAAGAATATTATCAACATTACAATCAACCTGCCCCATTAACAAAACATGATTCAGCATCATGTAACAAATCAATAAACCAGATAAGTTATCTAAATAATAAACTCGTTTATTCATTAATTGCATTATTTAACTTTCTAATAACTTTACATGGATTTCCTGCAGCAACACAATCAGCAGGGATACTTTTTGTGACAACACTCCCAGCTCCGATGATAGATCGTGCACCAATAGTAACACCTTTTAGAATAATAGAATGTGCACCTATCCATACATCATCCTCTATAAAAATCGGAGCAGACTGAGTTTCCTCTCCCGAAGATCGTCGAATCAGATAATCCACAGGATGAGCATCGGTATCCGTTATTAAAACACAAGCACCAATTTTCACATAATTTCCTATAATAATACTATTACTGCACCATATACGAGTACTGCTCATACCCACGTTATTCCCAATCTTTAAATGAGCTTTTGGCTCTATATAAATATTCCCTTGCAAATTACTCGCTATTGGATTTATAGAATCTCCAGAAGAAAAATAGAAGTTATCCCCGATATAGAGACTTCCTTGATTTTTTAAATTCAATTTTCCTGGAATCTGAATATTATTACCCAAATGCCCCCCCACTTTCTTAATGAGAAGTCGATTAAAATAAGGATATACCTTAATACGGACTACTTTTGGAGCATTTAAAAACAAAGAGAAAATTTTACCTATCATACTATATCTTCGAATTTTTTTAGGATTTCATGATTATTATACTGATAATTTAATATCTTTCCCTTAACCTTTGTATAAATGCTATTATTGTTATCTATAATTCTTGACAAAGTTTCAGGCATATCAGCTATGCTACAAATCCACCCTTCTTCATCAGAAACAACTTCCTTAGCTACTGGTATATTATTGCAAAGTACAGGAACATGTAAAACTTTTGACTCTGCAATAACATAAGAAAAGCTTTCTGAAACCGAAGTACAAACAAACAAATCTGACTTTTCAAAATAAGGATAAGGGTTATCTTTTGCTCCTAACAAAATCACTTCACGACTTACATCATATTTTTCTATTTTGTCTAACATGTCTTGAAGACATTCTTCTGTAGAAGCTATAATATACCAGCAGAAGGGCTTTGAAGTCATTTTTTTTAGTTCAGATACAATTTTAGGAATTAAATCAAACTGCTTTGTTGGGGAAAAACGGCCTACAGATAATATATTAAATGTGTTATCCGAAAAAGGTACATTTACTTTTACATCATCAGCCAGTTCTTTAATATGATTATCATCAACTGAATTATATATAAACATTACTTTATCGGATAATTGTGGATAGAGACTCTGAAAAGACTGCCTTGCAGATTCAGATACACATATTATTTTATCATATTTGCTATAATCACCAGCTTCTTCAAGTTTCCTTCCTTTAACTAAATCTTGCAACCAATATCTTAATTCACAGTGCACCCAAGCTATTCGATTAGAGCAATTACGAAGCATAGATACACATATTGTTGCAGATGATTCTTGATATGCAATAACTGTATCAAATTTTTCCTTTTTCTGAATTCTGTTGATTTCAAATTTATGCAACAATCTACTTGCATTACATCTAAACAACAAAGAAACTAAAGTAGAAAATTTACGAAACCAGAAATGATCATGAAATAAGCGATAGAAAAGACTCTTTTTTATTAGATACGGCTTAAATACCTTTTCTTTATAATAAAAATCACCATCCTCGTATAAAGAGAATATTCTTATTTCATATATATTACTATCTATCAATAGCAGCAGGTTCTCCAACGACTTATTAGTACCTCCAATATAGAAGTCGGGAATTACAAATAGTATTTTCTTTTTCATACATCTATTTTTTCGTCTTCAACCAATCATCATAGTTCTTTCGAAGCGTTTCCAAAGAAATACGTTCATCCTCTGAGTAAAGTTTAGCCTCATGTTCTACGATTTCTTCTGGTGTAAATACAAATTTTACAATTCTCCAAGGATTACCTACAACAACTGAATATGGAGGGATATTGCCCGATACCACACAACCTGCGCCCACAATACAACCACGCCCAATATGAGCCCCATTCAGTAAAGTAACATTGATTCCCATCCACACATCCTCCTCTACGATTATGTCCTCATCATATCGATGATCTGGATATAACTCATCCTTCATGGCATCTGTAACATCATGTTTCCACACACCTTTCACTACAGCATGATTACCAGGACATACACATAGATTATAAGAAGAAAAGCTACCTTTCTTCATGATAAACTTAGAACGAGGATTTAAGATCATTGCCCCACCAGGAATACTTGTATTCTCTTCCATAAATAGATTCTTTTTACTAAAAAGAACGGTGTCAGGTGACAAATAGGCAGTAGATGCCATCATGCCATACTCACCTTTTCTATCTATATGTAACCATTTATCAATTTTTAAGCGTAGAACTTGTTTAATTCCTATTGGATTCATTTATTTCTTATTTAAACATTTATAATAAAATGGTCTTAGCTTATTTTTCATTTTTATATAATAATCCAAAATATAATTTGACCAATAAGCTTTTATCATTGCTTTTTTAAATGAACTTTTCTCATAAGTTTGTGTAAAAATATCATAATGCTTTGGCCTTGTACAATGTTCTTTAAGTTGGTTATTCCAAGCAACAGCTTCATCCACCGTTCTATGTTGATAGTACAAGTCTGCTTTCGTTAAATCAAAATAGTATTTTCCCCTGTCATTGTTAATCAATACCGCTGATACACCTTTATCTTGATTTACTTCGCAATCCTTACCTAACCCCCAAAAATCACATAAAGTAATATCACTTATACGCTGAGGATTCGCATATTGACAAGAATAGCAGCTTTCACGAAAGGTCAAGCATCTCAAAAAACCAAACATATAATAATCTTTATTGTAAGGAAAAAAACGAGTTTTATTTGTCGCAACTCTGGTTAATTCCCAGCCAAATCTGGAAACAAATTTTTCTTTTATCTTTTCTTTTCTTCTAAATGCCAGTCTTACCTCTTCATTCTGTTTACAATAAAGTAGAAGATTATCATTGAGCATTTTCTGAGAAGGAACGCCATGACAAACCAAATCAATTAACAATAATTTTTTGGGTACTTCTTTAAAACTATTTTTTACGCCTGCTACTTGACATGGAGTTCCTATAAAACAAACTATTAGATTGTTTTTAAGATCTTCCTTTATTAATCGAATTGTTTTACCAATATAACTCTGTACATATTTCGATCCTTTTAAACGTTCAAGATCATAAATATTGTCTATTCTCTCATGATGCACAAACCTTGGTGATTCTCCTGAACAACCATATACAACACCTCCATTTTGAATAATCATTTTCGAAATAGCAGTAGCAAGACCACCCGATGAACTCGACAACAACTCCACTTCGTTTTTAACGATAGCAGCATAGCATTTAACAGGAGTTACTGCTTTCAAAGGATTATTCACAGGACACGTTAGCTGACATAACTTACAATTTACACATTTTGTTTCATCGATTCTCGGATAAATATAACCACAAGCATCTGCCACCATTTCAATAGCGTTATGTCGACAGACATTATAACAGGCAGAACATCCAGAACATTTATTCTTATCACAGATTTTATCCATAACTATATTAGAATTTACTAAAGGATTCCGCTAAATATTGTTTAGAAAAACAAATTTGACTATTCAAATTCTCCTTATACTGTTTAAAATCAATATCTTCATTTTTGTATATGTCAGACATGTTTTCTTCATTAAACAATCTACTCTGGGCACCCATTAATGATAATAAGTTCTCGATTCTTGAATTTTGATTTTGAATAGTTTCATTTTTGAATCTTTCAAAAGTATAAAACGGAACTTCAAAAATTGTCGAGAAAATGGTACCATGAAAAGAGTCCGTAAAAAATGCTTTTGCACCTTTTATATATGAAAGAAAATCCAAAGGACCTCCCATGATCATTTTATCTGCTTCTTTATAATATGAAGGATTTAAATAAAACATGTATAATTTACAATTATGTTCATGAGCATATTTCCGAACTGCACTAAAATAAGAAGCATTATAGGTCAAGAAATAAGCCAAGACATAAGATTCCTCATTTTTAATCATTGGCACATATTGCTCCCAATCGCTTTTTGATAGCAACAAAGTTGGATCAACTACTACCTGTATAGGTATATCTACTATCGACTGAAGCGCAATTCTACCAGTCTCTTCACGGACAGCAATAGCAGAAAATGAACTAAGCAGCTCTTTTATTTTAGCCTTCCACTTTTCAGGTATGATCACCACACCCAAGCTAGGTGCATATGAGATTTTTGACTTAGTTGTAAAATTAGCATAATAAAATAATCTTCTATTATCTTCCAATACCATTGGATTCCAAACCTGATCACTACCACAGATAAACAAATCATAATCTGTCTCATCATTGATTACACTACAGATATTATAATCAATGTTTAACATATCACGTTTAAAAGAATTTGTTTTCTGAATTAAGACCCTTTGCATTTTATAGAACGCATTATATTTAGGACTAAATAATCTTACTATTTTTGTTACATAGTAGGTACATTTGAAAACAATTCTTTGCCATAAAGAAGTTTGTACTGCCAAAGGGGCTACAATAGTAGAATCATCAATTATCTTATTAGAACACCCCATTGATTCAATGAACTTCTGTAAGGCAAAAGCTTGAAGGCATGTTCCAAAATTATAAAATGAATTCCAAGTTATTGTTGCAGTTTTTAACATATTTATAATGTAATAGTAAAGTTTAAATTAACATGTTACATGCCGTTTCATAATACGAACTTAGATACTTAACGATTTATTTTTAATCGTTTTACTAAATATATTATAAAATCGGTGCTGAATAAAAACAGGGACAATAAAATAGCATTTCATCCAATATCTATCTATCCCTATAGCCTCATTGGCATTTCGCCTACAGAGCTCTCGGAACTTTTTCTTTACTTCTTTAGACATCTTTGCGGTATGGATGATAAACATTAATCGCAAAAAAACACTTCTTGTTAATAACTTTTGAAAAGGCTTCTCTAACTTCTTATCTAAGCAAGCATTATAAACAAGAATACGAGATTGGGTAGAGCGATCATCGTTTGTTGTCGAAAGAATGCTACCTTCTCGTTGAGTTCGATAAATATATGTATTCACAGGACATAGTGCAAAAGAAGTAACTTTTGCCGCTATCTTATATAGAAAGTCAACATCTTCATGTATTACGCCTTCATAAAAATCAATGCTATTTTCTTTCAAGAAATCACGCCTAATCAACTTATTCCAAGAACTTACAGGTAATTCTCCAAATACAAGTTTAGAATAAATATCCTTTCTATCTTCTAACAATTGTGGAGTTTTAAACCTCGTGGAATCATAAATAATAGTACCCTTTGTATTAATAATTCCTCCTTGTACAATTTCTACTTTTGGAAAATGCTTGGCAACTTCTACTAAACTTTCAATACAATCCGGAGTTATATAGTCATCAGAGTCTAAGAAATAGACAAACTCTCCCTTAGCTTCATTCAAACCAGTATTACGTGCTGCAGAAAGTCCTCCATTCTTTTCACGATGTAGAATACAAAAGTCAATTTTACCCGAATAATGTTGTATAAAATTATCTGCCAATGCAATACTATCATCTGTGCCGCAATCATCTACAACGATACACTCCAATGACCCTCGATAGGTTTGTGAGGCTACACTTTCCAAACATTCTATAATATAAGATGCTACATTATAAGTAGGAATTATGATTGAAACGTCCATACCAAGATTCTATTTTTAAAGACATTTGATTAAAAAGATCAAAATGCCATATTTTATATAATTTACTTTTAAGTTTTTTATCGGTCACCATTTGGAATATATGGAATTTGACATATTCTCGAACAACTTTTTTATATTCCTTTTTAGTCAAATAACCCTTATTATATATATAATCTAAAATTTTCTTGTCTTCTATTTGATTTATACCTGATTGATTACAAGACTTTGTGGTATTTTTAATATGCTGACGAAAGTAGTTTAATGGTTTTTCCACAAAATAAACATCTCCACGTTCTGCTAAAAAAATCCAAAAAAGTCTATCACCAGCACCCTTATAAAATTTATAGTCATCATTAATCTGTTTATAAACGTCCTTTCTAAAAATAGCCGAACTTGCATTAACTATTGCATTACCAGATTTCATAAAATCATGAATAAACTTAATGCCATTAATACATCCCGCTTCTATCTTTTTGGGACCTGCTTGTCCAAGCCGAGTTTCATCAGTAAAAGTAATACTTCTGCAAAAAGACATGGCAACATTGCTATTTCCTATTATTGGTGTTACCAACTGCTCCAGGAGAGTGGGTTCGCAACAATCATCACTTTCTGCAATCCATATAAACTCGCCTTTAGCAAGGTTTATACCTTTTTCCCATTGTTTGAAAGTCGATCCACTATTTTTTTCATTAAAAATAATTTGAGATATATGAGAATTATCTCTATATTTTTCTATAACAGATTTACTTGCTCCATTATCTGGCGAGCAATCATCCAAAATAATAAGTTCAAAATTATTATATGTCTGATTAAGTATTGATAGTATTCGTTCGTCCAAATACATTGAATGACAATAATTAGGGACTATTACTGATACTAACGGATTATTATTTCCCATATTTATATACTATTATTAAATGTAATATTAAAACATCTATTAATTTGAGAAAGTTATATCACTTTTTAAATCTAAATATATTTTTAAGAAACAGAAAAATAGTTTGAATTCTCTTTCCTATATTATAAGATTTTGATGCCAATATTGAATTAATTTCTTTTTCTAACCTGTTATATTGACAGGTGACATAGAAAGGAGAATTATAATATTCGTTATATTTCTCAAAATGCTTATTATAAATATACATAGTCTTTTCTTGGCTATTTTTCTTTGCATTTAGATTAACACTATTAGGATTATTACTTACCCTATAATGGAATAGAGTTGCAGGCTCTTGATAGATAAAATCATTATGATACAATAGACGAATAAAAAACTCCCAGTCTTCATATCCAAACAATTCTTCATCAAATCCACCAATCCTATCAAAGTCCTTACGACGTATTATACTTGCACATATTATACTATTTGAAACAAGCAGATCTTTATATGATGTATATTTCAAGACCAATTCTCCTTCGTAAGAACCGAAACAAATAGCTCGCGTATAATATAATTTACACATACTATTTGCATTCATAAAATTGACACCAGACTCTAACAAGGTTGAATCTATCCAATCGTCCCCATCCAAAAAATATATTAAAGGAGCTTGAGATAATGCTACGCCTTTATTTCGAGCAGCAGAAGGACCTGCATTTTTTTGGTACACATATTTAATACGATTATCTAAAGATGAATATTTCTTTGAAATTGCCGCAGAATTATCAGTAGAACCATCATCTACTATTATTAGTTCCCACTCTTTAAGAGTTTGTTTTAAAACAGACTCAAGTGTTTCTGATAAATAATTTCCCTGATTAAAACAAGGTACTATAACAGATATTTTTGGATTCATACTATACTATTTAAATTTATGGTGAATAATTCCAGAAATCCTTGAAAAGAAATCTCTGGTACCTTGTGAGAAAATTAAAAATTCTCCAAATATAACTATAGTAATTATTATAAAAGCAATAAAAGAATAACAGGCAAACGAAAGATAGGAAGAATATCTGTGAGGTAATATCCAATCAAAAAGAAAAGATAATGCAATAATGTCGGCAACAATCACAATATATCTAATGACAACACGCTGGAAATAATTCCAAACTGGCAATTTGAGACCATCCCTAAACAAAAGAATAGGCTTCCATATACAAATAATAATAACTTGCGACAAAATACTACCCAATATAACTCCTTCATAACCGATGAGATAACCAAACCCTAATGCAGCCGAAATATTTATAGCGCCTTCTGCCATAGGAGCCCAAACATCCTTAAATATACCATATCCATTTATATAATGATCTACTGTCAATCTTGTTATATAGATACTTTGATCAATTATCAGTAAAATAAGAATAAATTGCCCTAATACATATTTCTCTCCTAACCATAATGCAATAAACGGATGTGATAGGAAATACACACAGACAAGGGCTATAGATGCTATACAAAAGCGAGAATCGTACAATTCCCAAAAACGGCGTATGATTTTTTCATGATCACCTTCTGCTATCAAACTTCCAACAGCAGCTTGCATACTACTATAAACCATATTGAGAACATCCTTGAGTTTTCCTACTAACAAAAGGTAATTTGCATAATAAGCAACAACAGAAAGAGTTGAGAAAGCATACATAATGAAAGGAGTACCTTGAAAAAGAAGCACTGTTGTTATCTTGTGTATAAACAGTTGTTTTGTTTTTTTTATAATATCTGGATAACTTTTATACAATTTACTTCCATCGTATCCTTTAGTTTTCAACCATGGATATTCTTTTGAAATAGTATGATTTAACCACCAGCAAGTAAATATCGTCGAGAATAAACTTGTACCAACATAAAATAAAAATGGATTTGGAACTAAAGGCAACATTAGAATTTGAATAATCTTCAATGCTACATTCATTCCTGTTGTAACACGAGTAACTTTATAACCTTTCTGATCCGTATTTAAAACTATTTGTCGATAATTAATAAAATAGCCAAGCAATGAATTGAAAAGGAAAACTCCAAATATTGCATAAGCATACCATAAAGGAAGCATCATTCCCTTAAATATCAAAGGGAAAAAACACATTAATATTATGGCCCCTGAAATAACCAGATATGCTACTCTACGATATATCCACCCTTGTAATGCTACAATTTTATTGATTTCCTCATATTCCTTTGCAAACAAAGGTTTATAAAGGAAATAAGTTACCGACATTCCTATTCCTAACTCTGCTAGATTTAAAAAACCAAGCAGATTTCCTGCCGTAGTCTCTAATCCAACAACTTCAGAACCTAAATAATCGAAAAAAACCTTTCTTGACCAGAAGCCAAGTATCATAAATACTACATAATAGAAAAATGACACCTGCGCATTTTTTAAACTTTTAGCTGTTCTTGATTCTGCCATTATATAATTTTACTTTTATTGTAGTAAATAGCATTAAAATAGATATTGTCAACAAACAAACCCCTAAAGGCAATATTAACTGCCATACATATGGTAATCCAAATGCCCCCCCAGGAACTCCTAAACGAAGCAATATAAAGGATAATATCCCTCCAAATAAAGGATGATATATATAAAGATTTAAACTATACTTACTGCCTAAAGTTGAGATTGTATTTTGCTTCATTTTCATTAGAAGAAACATAACAAATAATACAACAGACAGCAATGCACTCGTTATAGGTAAATCATTGATGATACCATTGCAGGCAAAAGTTATGTCTAAATATGAAACTATTGACAAGATTAAAGCTATACATATTAAACCATTTTTCTTAACCTTATATTTATATCTTATTAAAGTATTACGTAATATATAACCTATTGAGAAATAGGGTAGTATTAGGAAGTATGCATTTCGCGAATATATACAATCTTGCCATTTCGTTGGTTCAAAACAAATGCTATAAGATCCAAGCAAAAAGTTTGGAAGCAATAGTAATGGCATCCAATATATTACTTGTTTAAATCGGTTATATTTTTCTAATATTAATATTATCAAAAGAGCATATATATAACAGTGCAAATACCACAAATGCATAGCAAATGGATTATTCCCCCACACTATGAAATTTATTATAGAAGACCTATTTACAAAGGGGGACAAAGTTCGCCATTGTATATATTGCCATAAAGCATAAACAAAAGTGGCAAAAACATAAATACCAGCTATTTTTTTTATGATTTGCAAAGTTTTATATCGATTATTCTCTTTATAGAAAAAGAAGCCAGAACACATTGCAAAACATGGCACTGCACATCTTAAAATAAAGTTTATATATTCAGTATATAGAATCTCAAAATGAATAAAAACAATACAGATAGCACATGAGAATTTCAATGCATCTAATGAATAATATCGTTTTGCTTCCATTAAAATGAATACTTTCCTTTTATATTTATAAACGCTGACCACTTAATCTCTGATACATACTTATTGCATATCTATCAGTCATTCCAGAAATCAAATCTACAATAGTACGCAATTTTGAATACGGACTAAGTTTTTCTATATCAAAAGAATTTATGTCTTCTTTAGAAAAGTATTTGTAATCAATAGGCTTAACATCAGAATATTCCTCTCTTTGTGCCACCTTTAAGAATGTATTTGATATTACGCTTTTAAGATGATTTCTAAACTTTTTGTCTTGTTTAAAAGCACAATCCAACAATATATCTAACAACCCTCTAATAACTGAATTTCCTGTTAATTCTATTTGTTCTATTTCTCTCTGAGGATAAATATTATTTGCCGCAAAATCTTGTAAAGCCATAGATATCAAATCATTATCTTCAATTAATTCTTTTGTATAGATACCTTTATCGATTCCTTCTAAATTATTTTTAAAATTACGGATTGCTAAATTTACCAAATGTCGAATTATCGCAACGCGAAAATCACACATACGTCGTTTCTCATCATCCTCGGCAATCTTTTTTTGTTTGAAATCAATGCCTAATTCATCAAGAATAGAGTAATCCTGATTGGAAGTCTTCTCTTGCAAATATTTATCAAGATACTTAATAATATAGGAAAAAGAATACCACCCCATTGTTAGACCATCCTCTATATCCATAATATTATAAGAAATAGAATCTGCCGCCTCTACTAGAAAACTTAAAGGATGTCGCTTTACTTTATTATCACTATTAAGCATATTACACTTTACTATCATATTTTTCAAAATATCTGATTCAGAAGTAAAGACACCATGCTTTTTTGTTCCTATATATTTTTTATCAATTTCGCAATCATTTGGATATTTACTATATGCAGCTAAAGTAGCATATGTTAAATTAAGACCAGACAAATCACCTATATATTGTAATCTGGTTAAAATACGAAATCCTTCTGCATTTCCGTCAAAACAAGTAAAATCCAAAGCCTGTTGATCTGTTACTATTCGCTTTTTAAGGTATTCCTTAAAATAATTTTGTATTATTGTTTCACCAAAATGAACAAAAGGAGGATTTCCTATATCATGAACAAAAGCTGCAGTTTTAAGAATCATAGGTATAATCCTTTCATATTCCATAGCCTGTTTTTCACCATAAACCGCTATAAAATCCTTATCCCTGCACAGATTTATTCCTAAGGAATATGCAATACTCATAACTTCAATAGAATGAGTCAAGCGTGTATGCACACTATCGCCAGTAGTTAAAGGCATAACCTGTGCTTTATCATGCATACGTCGAAGTGCTGAACTAAAGGCTACTCTTCCAAAATCACTTTCAAAATCATTTCTTTTTTCCTCATCATTTGCAGCTTTCAAATGATTTTTAAACTCTGACTTAGAACGGTAACGTTCATTACAGAGGTATTTATCCCAATCAATTTTATACATTTTTACTTTATTTAAAATTTGATGAAAAAAATCTTCTATATAATCATCTCCATATAGTATTTGTCCAAAATGCTTTTTTTGCACTTTTTCAAATTTTAATTCTTTCGAATAATTTTGCTGAATCCACCTTGCTAACCCCATAGAAACATGATAACCATATTTTAGATGATAGTAAAGTATATTAACTAAACATAATGGTATATTAGGATTCTCCGTGTAAACAACATCCATGGTCTTCGTCTTTAAAAAAAGACAAAAACGATCATCAAAAATAAACTTTCTGTTATTAAAATCATATACTATTGCAGAAAAGTTTTAAAAAAACGTATCAAGAAGAGATAAAGGAGAGTTGGCTAATTTTTGCTTTTTTATTCCCCAAGTATCAGCTAATCTCCAAATATCAATAATTTCTTGGTGATGTTTAATTTTAATGCCACCAAAACTATTAACTCGATGTTCTGTCTTTTTCAAGAATTTAATGACTTCAATATTTTTAATATTATCGTCAACTAAAACACAATCGAAATCTCTTGCACCTGCAAAATCACCAGTTAAAAAATCTCGAATAATACCACTCAAGACATAAACCTTTTCTTTAGATGCCAAAATGTTTAATACCTCCCAACTTTCGTTATCTAAGATAAAGGATTTTATGAAATAATAAAAGGCTTTCTCTTGGGCAACAATTTGATCACGAATTGTTTTTAAATTATTTAATGACTTCATAATTGCCTACATTTATTATATTTTCTGCCTTTATTCTACCGTCACACTCTTTGCCAGATTTCTTGGCATATCTACATTCAATCCCTTATTTACTGCCACATAATACGCAAGTATCTGCAGGGGAACGACGCTGAGAAGAGGTACCAAAGCATTGAGGGTCTGCGGTACTTCTATCACAGAATCGGCTATCGCCTTGACTTGTTTGTCGCCTTCGGTAACAATAGCCAGGATGCGTCCGTTGCGGGATTTTACTTCCTGCATGTTGCTGATGATCTTCTCATACAACTGGTGATGTGTGGCAAGGAATACGATCGGCATATCGGTATCTATCAAGGCTATCGGACCATGTTTCATCTCAGCTGCAGGATAGCCCTCGGCATGGATATAGCTGATTTCCTTTAACTTCAAGGCTCCCTCTAATGCTACGGGATAGTTGAATCCTCGACCGAGATAGAGGAAATTATGTGCATAGGTGAATACTTTAGCCAGTCGGGAGATCGATGGCGTCTGCTCCAACACTTTCTCCATCTTTCCGGGTATCTCTGCCAACTCGGCGATGGTCTCTACATAGTCTTTTTCGGAAAGGGTGCCAAGCTCATGACCTAACGCCAAGGCAAAGAGGGTAAGGACGGTAACCTGACCTGTGAAGGCCTTGGTACTCGCTACTCCTATCTCGGGTCCTACATGAATGTAGATGCCGGTATCTGTCTCTCGGGCGATGGATGAGCCTACGCCATTGACGATGCCGAAGATCAATGCTCCATGCTGCTTGGCAAGTTGAATGGCTGCCAGGGTATCGGCAGTCTCGCCACTCTGGCTTATGGCTATCACTACATCATCGGATTCGATGACGGGTTCGCCATAACGGAACTCGCTTGCATATTCTACTTCTACTCGCTTGCGGCACATCTTCTCTATGAGCTGCTTGCCGATGAGGGCTGCATGCCAACTGGTTCCGCATGCCACGATGATGATATGCTTGGCTGACATGAGTCGGTCTTTATAGTCTGTAAGGGCTGACAACACGATGTGGTTGTTGGATGGATTGTCCTTATCCGCAAACAGGCGACCACTCATACAGTCTTTCAGGCACTGGGGCTGGTCGTAGATCTCTTTCAGCATGAAATGGTCGAAGCCTCCCTTGCTGAGTTTGGAGATGTCGAGGTCTACAGTCTTGATGTCATAATCGCATAACTTATGGTTGAGATTGATCATCTCTATATCCTTGCCGATTCTGATTTCTGCTATCTGACCGTCTTCGAGATAAACTACCTGGTCGGTATATTCTACGATAGGAGTGGCATCACTGGCGATATAGAAATCTTGCTTGTCGGCTCCTACTCCTACCACCAATGGACTTGACTGGCGGGCTGCCACAATGTGAGTGGGGTTCTTGCATTCGATGACTGCTATGGCATAGGCGCCCACAACATCGTTCAGTGACTGGCAAACGGCTGACACCAAATCTTTGCCATTCTGCTGATAGTATGAGTCTATCAACTGTACCAGCACCTCGGTATCTGTTGTGCTCTTGAACTGATAACCGCGTGCTATGAGTTGTTCTTTCAGCACCTGGTAGTTCTCGATGATGCCATTATGTACCAAAGCCAGGTCACCACTCATACTGACATGGGGATGTGCATTTTCGGCTGATGGTTCGCCATGTGTTGCCCATCGGGTGTGGGCTATACCGATATGGCCTCCGCAGTCTTTGTCTGCTGCGAGTTCTTCCAAGTTTGCCACCTTGCCCTTTGTCTTATAGACATTGAGTTTGTCCTCTCCATTGACGAGTGCTACTCCGGCACTGTCATATCCTCTATATTCGAGTTTCTTCAGTCCTGCTATCAGGACTGGATATGCTTCGTTTTGTCCTATATATCCTACTATTCCACACATAAATTTATGGTTCTTATTCGGTATCACCTCATATTACCTATCCGTATATGAGGCTTAGCCCTCCACCAGCTAATGCCAGCGGAGGTTATACCATGACTTGACTAAAATTTAATTTCATTTTTATTAATTCTCATCATCCCCAAACCCAGGAAGAAGAGTATAAAGTTTATCTTCTGACATTGCCTTTATACTTTCCAACACATAAATAAGTTAGACTTCATACCCTTTTACCATGTCGCAGATTAGAGACTCTGTTTCATTGTTATCTAATGGTATCTCTAGAATATCTAAGTTCTCACCGATTACGACCTCGGTGAACTTTGGCTTGCAGCTTATTTGCTTCTTTCCTTGTACTATATGAATATTTAAATTGACGATACAAAGGTAAAAGAATACTTACATTACAACTATTCTAGATTCAAGTTTTGTTCTTCAGCATTAATAACTCTGTGATAATGTGGGAAATTATGAACTTGCGTTATTGCATATTTTAATTTTACACTACCATCAAGCTCTGTTATTTCTGTGATTTGGATATTACAAGTTATAATGTCTCCTTTGCTAAAAGCAATGTCTCTTCTCCCAATCAACTCCAAGAATCCCAAATCATTCATTTTCATTGAACGAACCTTACCTTCATAACGTACCTTCCATTGTACAGACTTTGCTTCCAAAGTTG
>ENA-UERK01000383-UERK01000383.1-human-gut-metagenome-genome-assembly--contig:-NODE-383-length-39574-cov-16.918019_pt1 | contig 39574 bp, 33 predicted proteins | sample MGYA00242957_ERZ507957 | MGnify/ENA primary metagenome ERZ507957 (study PRJEB26167, sample SAMN06115538) | human gut metagenome | host: Homo sapiens | place: China:Heilongjiang | collected 2015-11-06...
CGAACATAGCGAGATAAAATTTGCTTTGCACAATACACATGTAACACCTCATCCACCGCTATCGCGGTCCCCCTTCTCCCACTGGAGAAGGCTAATAGTTACTTCCGTCAGCGCAGGTATCAGACCCACGCCCGCCATGCACTTTCAGCGGGCGTGCAGGCAATGCGTGCACGAATCTGCTCGGTTTTCTCGTGCGCTATGTTCGCACGCGTGGTAGTATGAGATCGCGGAGAGCGGTAAAACCACCGACTTGTGACTTATTCTTGATTGCACGCACTTGCCACGCACGGCTCGCGCGACTAACTCGTGCACGCCGCCGGTGGTTCGGAAGGAGGACGGCGCGAGTCCTCCTTGCTGACTTTTGCCGCGCTTTTTGTCAGTAAAAAGCGCGAGAAGAAGAAAAGTCACTTCAATCGACATAAACAACTTAGCTTTTACCCGAAAGCTATCCGACAAATTTTAAAAAAACACTTGCAAATTGCAAGTGTTTTTCAGCCTCCCATCACTTATGATAGTTGCCGCCGGAAGATATATTCAGTGCGCGGTAAATCTGCTCAAGCAAAAGAAGCCGCGCAATCCTGTGGTTGAAAGTCATCTCCGAGAGCGAAAGCCGCATATCGCACAGTGCTTTCACGCTTTCATCCAATCCGAAAGGACCGCCGATGATGAAAACAATATGCGAACAGCCCTCGTCCTTCATGCGTTCTATCCTCTCGGCAAAGGCAGGCGAGCTCATCTGCTTGCCCTCGACGCAGAGTGCTATCCTGCGGCTTTTTTTCGGCAGAACCTCGATTATCCGCTTTGCCTCGTTTTCCATCGCCAGCCTGCGTGAAGCCGCCGACGATTCATCTCCTACACGAAATTCTTTCAGCTCAATCTGCGAAAGTCTGGCATAAGCGCCGATGCGCTTCTCAAATTCGGCACACCCCTCGGAAATATATCCGTCCTTTGCGCCGCCTACATATATTACGGTTATATTCATATTCCCTCCGCTTAAAATTCCGCAAGAAGCACAGGTTCACTCGGCGCGGCAACGGTAAGCCTTGCTTCACCGCAAAGCTTTGCCGCAACAGTCCTTTCGGCGAGCGGCGGATAATTATTTTCGCGGCTGAGGTGTGCGAGCATTATTCCCTTTGTGCCCGATGCCTCAAGCTCTGCGGCAAAATCTGCGCTGTCGATGTTTGAAAGGTGCCCTGAAGAAGAAAGAATACGCCGCTTCAGCGGGTATGGATACGGACCGCACATGAGCATGGATTCATCATAATTTGCTTCCAGAACGCAGTAATCCGCACCGCACATAGCCGAGCACATACCGTCCGTCACATATCCGGTGTCCGTCGCGAGCGCAAACGATTCCCCCGTATCGGCGAAATCAAGTCTGTAGCCGACAGAGCAGACGCTGTCATGCGAGACAGCAAAAGAATGTATACTTATATCATCTCCTACATTTTCGGAGAATAAAATATTATGCATTACAAAGCAATCACAGAGTGCCGTTCCTGCCGCATAAGGCAGATTTTCGGCACTTGGGCGCGTGATATGTACGGGTATTTTTCTGTTTTTGCAGAAAACATCGAGTCCGCGCACATGGTCTATATGTTCATGCGTTACAAAGATTGCGCTTATATTTTCCGGTGCGGAACCGACCGCACGGAGCGAAGAGCATATTGCGCGACAGCTGACACCTGCATCTATCAGAAGCTCAGTGCCGCCGTGGCGCACGAGTGTGCAGTTTCCGCTTGAACCGGAAAAAAGAGAAAAAATCTGTGTTTTCATATACCACCGAAATCAGAAGAAATACAGCTTCACAAGGTCAGTCGCGATAGAGAGACAGAGCGAAAAAAGCACGACGGAGAGTGCCTTCCTGGCTCTTTTGCGCCTCGGAAGGCTATCCATGAATTTCTGCCTTTTCGCCTCATTCCAATCTGCGCCGAAGTAATCCTCGGGATGCTCGAAAATACCGTTTCCGAGCCCGCGGCACACTATGCATAAAGCAATGGCACAGGCACCCGCAAGTCCGCAATATATCTCAAGTATCGGTATGTATATGCGCAGTTCCTCGGAGAGCGCTATGAAGCCGAAATAGACTGCCATGAATACGCCGGCGCAGAGGAGCGCCGCACAAAATCGGATTATCAGCCGCCACTGCACCTTTGTCGGCGCAGGCGGTCTTTTGATGGGAGGTAACATTTTTATCCTCCGTTCAGTCCGAGATGCGGGTAGCGCTCTCGTTGCGTATTTCAAGTGCAACAACTGCACCCTTGCCGAAAGCACCCTCCATGGCGGCGACAAATTTATCGAAAATTTCTTCGGGAACAAAAGCCTGCGCTGTTCCCGCAAAACCGCCGCCGTGTACTCTTGCCGCGCCTTTTCCGCCCATTATCTCGCGGGCGAGCGTGACTGCCAGTGTTATGCCCTGCTCGGCAGGTGCCTTGCAGGTGAAATAATTCTGGAGAGCAATGGCGCTCGATGTGCCCGAAGCATTGATTTCCGCGAGGAATGCATCCGTGTCGCCTGCTTCGGCGGCGGCAAGCGCTTTTTCGACGCGTTTGTTTTCGCTCATGAAATGAAGCGCACGCAGAATCGCACGGTCGCCGAGCTTTTTGCGCAAAGCGGGAACGGCGGTGATCAGCTCGTCCTCCGAAACTTCGCGGAGCACCGATTTTCCGAAATAAGCGGCAACGGCCTTCATCTCCGCAGGAACGGAAGCGTAATCTTCATTGAGATCGGCATGAGAGCCGCCTGTTCTGATAATGCAGAGACGATAACCGTCGAGATGCAGGTCCGTTCTCTTGACTACGGGAGCGGCAGGGTCAGCAAAATCGATAAACACAAGCCCGCCGACAGCACATGCTATCTGATCCATAAGCCCGCAGGGCTTGCCGAAATGGCGGTTTTCCGCTCTCTGCGACATGCGGGCAATATCAACCTGTGAAAATTTATTGTTGTTATAATACGAATTGAGAATAGTGCCTATCATATTTTCATATGCGGCAGAGCTGGAAAGTCCGGAGCCCCCGGGAACATCGGAGGTGATATATGCGGTGAAGCCGCCTGTCTTGCCGCCGTTTTCCGCTATAGCGGAGGCAACACCGCGCACGATTGCCGCAGAGGTGAATTTTTCCTCCTCATGAACGGAAAGGTCGGAGATATCTATCTCTTCCCTGCCAAAGCCTTCGCTTTCTATGCGGACTATATTATCATCTGTGGGATAAACCGCAGCGATGATATCAAGCCCTACAGATGCCGCCATAACCATACCGTGATTGTGGTCGGTATGGTTGCCGATGATTTCCGTTCTGCCCGGGACAGAAAAGAAATCGGCTTCGTCTCTTCCGAGTGCGGCAAGCGCACGCTCATAGCGGGCTTTTGCCTGCGCCGCGTTGCTCTTGTAAAGAGCGGCAAAGGTTTTGCTTTCACAGAGTGATTTGATATTCATGGTTTTGACCTCCGAGATTTGTTCTTTAATTATATATTTTGAAGAAGCACACTTCTTCGGAATTTTCTGCTTTTTGCCTACGATTAAAGTTTTCGCCCACTATAACAAAGTTTTCGCCCGCCTTTTGGGGAAGGCGGCGCTATCAAAAGCGCGGAGCTTTTGTCGCGCTCCGCAGAGCGCGAAATCTCCACTTGGCGTTTTCTTTTTGATAGCTTTTCTTTTGCGGCGGCATCAGCAAAAGAAAAAGCGGAAGGGACTTTGATTTTTTGTTTTGTCTGTTGGCTATACTTGGGCTTTATCTTGTAGGGGAATTGACACATATGAGGAGCATGTGTGTTGGCGTCGCCGAGACAGGGGTCGGCGCCTTCGACGACCCGATAGAATCATAAAGTAACTTTTCTTTTATCGTACTTTTGTATGACCAAAAGTACCAAAAGTCATTTAAGAGGATTTTCCATCCTCTTAAAAATCTTCTTCCGCGTGCACGAGTTAGTCGCAAGAAGTAGTGCGTGGCAAGTGCGTGCGGCACGGGGCAAAGCACAAGTCGGTGGTTTTGCCGCTCTCCGCAATCTCATACTACCACGCGTGCGAACATATCGCACGAGAAAGCCGAGCAGATTCGTGCACGCATTGCCTGCACGCCCGCATATAAAGGTGGGAATTGACCGATTCGCGAAGCGAACGCGGTCGGCGTCGCCGAGACAGGGCAAGCGGGCGTGGGTTTAGCCCGTGCGCCGACGGAATGAAGTATATATTTTTCGCTTTGTATGTTGGCTATACTTGGACTTTGTGCGTAGGGCGGTGGCTTGCTGCCGCCGTAGAGACATAAAGTAACTTTTCTCTCATCGTACTTTTCACTGACGAAAAGCGCGGCAAAAGTCACATAAGGTCGTTCCTGCCTTATGTATCCTCCCTGCATCTTCCCGCCGTGCTCTATTCAAACAACCATCGCCCTCCGGTGCGAACAAAGTGCCCAGACCGTCCCGCTATAGCTTAATCACGGCTACAGGTTTGAAACGCTCAAGCGCCGACTCGGATTTACTGCTGTGCCATGTCAGGCTATGGCGAACCTCGCGGTTGAGCTTTTGGCAAAAGTTTGGGTGCGAACATAGCGAGATGGGGTTTGTTTTGATAGTCCCGTCAGCGCACATATTAAACCCACGCCCGCTTGCCCTGTCTCGGCGACGCCGACCGCGTTCGCTTCGCGAATCGGTCAATTCCCACCTTTATATGCGGGCGTGCAGACAATGCGTGCACGAATCTGCTCGGCTCTCTCGTGTGATATGTTCGCTCGCGTGGTATAGGTGAGATTGCGGAGAGCGTGAGACTGCCGACTTTCGCTTTGCCATTTGTCGCACATATTTGCCACGCATGACTCGCGCGACTAACTCGTGCACGCCGCCAGTGGTTCGGAAGGAGGACGGCGTGAGTCCTCCTTGCTGACTTTTGGTATACTCCGTCTCGGCGACGCCGTTCAGAGGTGGCTTCGCCACCCTGAACCCTCCTCTTCGTCACCGAAAAGTACGATATAAGAAAAGTTTCTTTATGTTTCTTTTCAGGTCGATGGAAATTAACACACATGCAGAGCATGTGCGTTTCCACCGCCCAAAAACTTCTCTCTAATTATAGCAAAAAATTTTCCTGTTGGCAATGCGTTTGCCGAAAATTTTTCAAAATAAAACCGAAAAATATTTGACAATTGCAGCACCATATGATAGAATAAAGAAAAATGATTATTTGAGCGAGGTAAACAGCATATGGCACTCGATAGTGTTGATAAAAAAATAATCCGTTGCCTTCAGGACAATTCCCGCATGAATGCTTCAGCTATCGGTGAGGCTGTGAACATGTCCGTTTCCGCCGTCATAGAGCGCATCAAAAAGCTTGAAAATTCCGGCGTGATAAAAAAATACACCGTCTGCCTCAATGAGGAAAAGCTCGGAAATGATGTTCTTGCTTTCGTGGAGGTCAGCACCGAGCAGTATAAATATAACGAGGTGATAAGCGGCGTTCAGGAATTTGTGCGCAATTGTCCGCAGATACTGGAATGTCATGTCGTCACGGGAAACAGCGATATTCTGCTCAAGGTTGTCACGGAGAGCACAAAGTCGCTTGAAAAGATACTGAATAACCTCAAGGAAGTCAAAGGGGTTTCCTATACAAGAACGGCGATAGTCATGTCCACGCTGAAATTTGAGGTCTCCACAGGACTTTCCGAATAAAAGCCATCTAAATTATTATAAATCTCTGCTTTGGCAGGGATTTTTTTATTATCTTTTTGGTTGACTTTTCATAAATACTATGATATAATCGAATCAGAAATGGTAAATTTACATGGCTTTTTCCATTTCAAAAAATAAACATCAGGAGGAACAAAATGAAAACAAAAAACAGAGCGCTTTTTGCCGCAATCACGGTTTTCACCTGCATTTTTATGATTCTTTCAAATGCAGTCGCCATTATCAAGGATGCGGCAATCAGCAAAACTTTCTCGGAAACGGACTTCACCCATGCTTTGCTTGCACTTGTTTATCTCGCGCTGGCTATAGCCATAGGGACAAACAGCAGAAAAGCTTTCCCTGTAGTATGTCTCGCTATCCCCATTGTACTGAACATCTACTCATTCTCTAAGCTTTATTCGCAAACATCTATGCCGCTCTCATTTACGACAATTTATTCATTTTTGGTAAGCATATCGGCTTATCTCGTTCCCATGCTCATATTGATATTTGAAAACTGTCAGAAGAGCGGAAAAGCCAAGAGATATTTCAGATTTATCGTTTGGCTTCCCGTCATTTCGACAATAATCGACACTATCAAAGTAAAAGATGCCATAAACGACTGTCTCAAAGAAGCCATCAAATGGGCAAACAATCCCGATTATATACTCTATGTTGTAAACCATGCGTTGCTTTTCATCTCCGCAGTGCTCTTCCCCATATTCGTTTATTTCCTTTGCGCATGGGCGCTCAGCGGCACAAGCATGTTTGCCGCATTTGATTTCAGAAAAGAAGCCGCTCCAGAAACCGAGGGCGAAAAAGGTTGCCGCAGCATAAGAGTGAACCATGCATGGGGTGCCGAAATAGTGACAGCCATCATCGCGCTCATAGCGATTCTTCTCTATCTTTTCCCCGGCTCCGCTCCGCTGTATTCGCTTTTCAAGCTCGGACTGCTTATCGTCATCGTACTCGCTATAATCTGCGCTGCAGAAAAGAAAAAGAGCGTTGCCATAGCTGACGGCAAGATAACCGTAACAAACAGAAACGGCTTTTCCGAGGAAATTCCGGTAGATGAAATCGTCTATGTAAGAAAGATTCCGTTCTTCGGTTTTGTGATAATCCAGACAAAAATGGCAAGATGGACTTTCGGCTGGCTCAAAAATTATGAGGCAATATATTATTCTCTTATGGAACTTGCGCCCGAGGGCAAATCATTCAGCTATGACGGATATTCCGGCTATACATATTATGGTTTCTTCAGCGAAAAGAGCGGTCACTGGATAAGAATATACAAGATTATCACTCTGATTCTTGCCGCGCTCTGCGTTATCGCGGGCGTTGCACTCGGCGTGCGTGATTTCTTCAGCAAGGCTATCATCGGCGATTTCGGACTTCTCCTCTGGACGCTCGCGGGCATCGTTTCGGGATTAATCATTCTTGTTCCGAATATGCTCATCATTCAGCTTCTCAATAATATACAGACAATGCGCGAAAAATCCGATAAGGAATAAAAACTGATTTCTGAATTTATGGTTTTTCGACAGACTGAAAAATCGCCCCTTTTCGGGGCGATTTTTCATTATAATCCGCTGCTCATCTGTTCATTTTTTCATAAGAAACATTCATCGCATTTTCAAGTGCGGCATTGGCTACTTTTGCGGCAGATGCGGCAGCCTTGGAGAGATTATTCTTGCCGGAAATTATCATCTCGCCGATTCTGCTGATAAAGCCCGTATTCTCTTCAAAATTGCCATAGTCGAAATTGAGCGAATTCAGCACTATCTCAAGCATTTCGCCCGCGCCCTCATCGCAGAGGCTCTGCGTTTTCAGCGATTTGACATACTGCGGATAAAGAAGCTTTTCGGAATGATAACCGAATACTTCAAGGAACTGCGAAATTTCTTTCAGGTCAACTACCGTATCGGGCACGCGGATTCCGTAGCCGCGTGCAGAAACATATGTACCGTAATTTTCCTGCGATTCGTCATACTTCGGGAAAGGAATCACGGAGAGACGCTTTTCACTGAAATCTATGCCGTAGTTTTCCAGCTCTTCATCGGAATGAAGTCTTATCAGCCACTGAACATTGAAAAGCGACTGTCCGTCCGCAAGTGCCTGAACGGATTTCAGCTCGCCTGTCTGCCCGAGCGCAGGGCTCTTATAAACGGAAGAAGCAAGGTCGATAAGACTGCTTATGCGGGAAAGGTCTGTATTGTTTGAATCAATGCATTCGTATTCATCGTTTTCATTTTTGATAACCGTCTTGAGACCGAAGCCGTAGAAAAGCCCGTACTGGCATCTCGTATTCGGATTTATGAGAAGTCCGCATATATCGCCGTCATCATAGCTTATCGTGGAGTTACCGTTTACATCGACCTTTGCGGCTTCCATGAGTTTGAGCATCTTGTCTACCGTCCATTTACCGTCCTTTACCGTCTGATAGAGGTCGATGTCCGTTTTGCCCGAGGCTTTTGCTCTCTCATAAATATCCATATCGGCAAACATGGTTATTATCGAATCATACATGATAAGATTGAATTTACCCGAGAGAGAATGAACGATTTTTGTGCCGTTCTTTGTGAAGCTGAAAGTATCAAGAAAGTCCTGATTCCACCAGCTGTGCGAAAGATCGATATCGAGCGATGCGATATTATATGCGGGCATGCCGTATTCAAACATAAGTCTCATAGAGAGATCATAATTATGCTGTCCCGTCGCGCGGTCGTTGCTTATGAGCACACGCGTATCATCAGACTTTGTTTCCTTTATCTTGCAGTTGTAAAGGCTCTCGATAACGGAATTTCGCGTGATGATGGCTTCCGTTATCATACTGTCGCTTCCTGTCGCCTCGGCATATATCTCATAGCAGTCCCAGCCGCCGCTCCAGCCCTTCTGCGTGACAAAATGGAATGTTCTGCCGCCGAAGTTGACATCTTTGAAATCAGGATGCTTTTCCTTGCCGGTCAGCACTGTTTCGGAGTCGGTCGTCTCCTCGCCTTTTGTCGTTTCCGTCGTTTCCGTCGTTTTCGTTGTCGTCGTTTCTTTCCGAGAACCCGATGTCGTGCCGTCGGTGCCTTTTGTCGTCTCATCCACGCCTACGGCGGAAGCCGAGGTCGTATCGCTCGTTTCCGCTTTCTGCGGATTATCGCCGCAGGAGACAAGCGCAAGCACAGAGAGTATCATTATCAAAGCCAAAATCAAAGCAATAAATTTCTTCATTGTATTTTTCTCCTTAATTTTTTATATCTCCATTTTACATGGCAAAATTTTCACCGTCAAGTATCTGCCCGACTTGCAGTAATAAAAGCAAAAAAACATGAGCGAAAAACAAAACGGTATCGTGATGCCGTTTTGCTCTTTGTATATGTTATATAAATTCCTGCCGCGCCGCTTGTGCGGATTGCCTACGCAAAAAAGGGGACTGCCTTTTGCAGTCCCTTTCTGCGGTAACATTATGTATCCTTCCCCGCTCTGCCATCGGAATCCATGCGATATACGTGCCTCTCCACATATATCATCATGCGGTTATACAGCACCAGATATAAGAGTACGGCAAGCATACTGCCGAGCGCACCCAAAAGCGGGTATCTGTCACTGCCATGCAGTTTCAGCGCCGTAATTATCATAATGCCTATCCATGCCGTAATGCACAAAGCGATAGTGGCAATATGCTCCCGCAACCATTTTTTCTTGAAGAAAGCTGCCTTTTCTTTCAGCGTAAATGTGCTGTTGTTCAGTGCCGTGACAAGATTGCTGTCGGCGGCTTTTCTGAAGTCCTCCGCCATAATCCGCTCCCCGCTTATAAGCTCGTTGATGCTGACGCCGAACTCTTCCGACAGCAAAGAAAGCATTTCCACATCGGGCATATAATTGCCGTTTTCCCAACGGGAAACGGTTTTGTTTGTCACGCCGAGCTTCTCTCCGAGCTGCTCCTGCGTCATGCCTTTTTCTTTTCGCAGGGCAGCTATAAATTTTCCTATTTTTATCTGATTCATTTTCATGCACCTCCGAAAAAAGTATAGCACGGTTCAGGCAAAAATTCTTCCCCACAAACAGCGAATATGCCGCATACGGGCGAAAAAACGAATTTTTCATGTCGTAATATGTAGTTATATCGGCATTGCTTACTCAATATCCGGCCTTTTTCAAATCAGACACCAGCTGAACATAAAATTCGCGCACATCGAAGCCCTCTATATTTTCGCGGTTCAGGTCTATCATATCGGCATGGGAAATCCCTCGCTTTCCCTCGGGAACGAGCAACTTATAGTCGCTTCCCCATTCAAAGGAATCCGTGCCCACAAGCCCGTCGTTTTCCCCGTCGAAATATTTTACAAATCTGTTTGTCAGATTCAGCGGAAATCGACCCGAGGTCGGCTTTCGCTGAAAAGAGCCGACAGAGCGGCAGTATACGCCCACAGGGTCGGCAAGCTGCTCATTTCGCTCCCTGCATTTTTCATAAGTCAGGTCAAAAACCGCCGTGAGAAAATCCGGATCTGTATCGCCCAGCTTTGCCGCCGCGCGATTATATGTATTTGCGAGAAAATTTTTGAATTTTTCGGGCGCTTTCCCGAATAAATAATCGGCAAATCTGCACCCGCGATGCGGCGTATTTATAGTTGTGAGAGAAGCGACGCGCTCTGCCGCTTCCCCGTCGGAAAGCATATAGCGCACATCAAGCCCGCCCTTGGAATGCGCGATTATATTGACCTTTTCGCATCCGCTCTCTTTCGTTATTTCAAGAATGCGCGCTTTCAGCTGTTTTGCGCTTTCCTCCACGGAGGAGGCGCTGTTGTGGTTTCCGTAATATATCCGTGCGCCGTTTTTTTCAAGTTCTTTCGGGATTCTGCCCCAGTAATTGAGATACTTGAAATCTCTGAAAAATACGCCGTGCACAAGCAGAATCGGATATTTTGCAGCGCATACCCGCTCCCCGCACCGCATCATGTTCAGTTGATATTTCGCCTTTTCGAAGCTGTATTCCCTGTCAGCAGTGGCAATGATATCAAAAAGCGTGATTATATTGAGCACGGGAATCCACGCAAAAACGATACCGAGCACACGCTTTTTGATGCGGAGCTGATTGCAGCAGGCATATACGAGGATTATCCCGACCCAGAAAAGCAGCGAGCAGAAAAGTATGACCGCCGCAAGCCCGATGATAAAAAGCGTCTTATTTTCGCGCCAGAGCGAAAATCCTATCGGCGGAGTAAGCAAATCAATGAGATAAAACGCGCCGAAAATACACCCTGCGGCGATAAATATTTTCAGTATTGTACTGCCTGCTTTGCAAAGTCCCAGTCTTGTCATGCGATTTTGCTCCTTATCTGTAATATGCTCACGCGGCGCTTCCCTGCCGCCCGCGAAATCCTGAAATTATGCGAAATCCTGAAATTATAACAAAAGCCGAAAGCCCTCGGAATGCAAAGGCTTTCAGCGCGGTTCTGGCGTTCCCGAGGTGATTCGAACACCCGACCTACCGCTTAGGAGGCGGTCGCTCTATCCTGCTGAGCTACGGAAACATATATTTGCTTTCGGCGGGCAAGCCCGCCGAAAGCTTTTTAAATTATCAGATATTCTTTTCGGAATCGTCGGAAACCTCTGTGCTTGCCGCCGTTTCCGCTGCGTTGTCGTCATTGCAGGCAGTCTTCTCTTCCTTTGCCTCGGCTTTCCTGCGCTTCAGCTTTGCAAAAGCATCCGCTATTACAGCGCCGAGCTTCGTCTCGGAAAACTTGCGTGAATGCCTTGCATCGGCTTCGGCGCGCTCACGGCATAGCTGTTTTCCCGCCTCTGTGGTATAATATTCCGATGTGCTCTCCGGCATTCCCTTTGCCCTCAGCTTGCTTTCCACGCTGTTTTTGATGAAAGCATATATAACGGCAAAGAACGGTACGCCGAATACCATTCCGGTAAACCCGAGAAGTCCCGACATCACCGTGATGGAGACGATTATCCAAACAGGCTCAAGACCGATGGAAGAACCTATCAGCTTGGGTCCGATATAGTTGCCGTCGAGCTGCTGGATGAGGAATATCAGAACTATAAACCAAAGCGCCTTTGTGGGGTTTGTAATAAATATAATGAAAACACCCGGAATAGCGCCGATGAAAGGACCGAAGAAAGGAATTACATTTGTCACGCCGACAATAAGGCTTATGAGAGGATAATAAGGCATGCCGAGCATTGCCATACTGAAGAAGCATATGATGCCGATAATGATAGAGTCAAGAATCTTTGCCGAGATAAAGCCTCCGAAGCTCTTATCTGCCACGGTGACATTTTTCATGAATGACTCGTATTTCTTTTCGTTCATACATGCTTTGGCTATTTTCTTCGCCTGAGCACCGAGGCGCTCCTTTGCGAGCAGAAAATAAATCGACATGATGATACCTATAAATGAATTTTTGATAACCGTGATAACGCCTGACAGCACCTTTGTAATGCTCGGGAGCAGCTCTGCTATCAGCTCGGAGAGACGCCCGAGCAGGTCACTGAGATATGCGGTCAGCTTTTCCACTATCTGCGAGATATATTCGTTCGTGCCGGCAAGGCTTGCAAGCCATCCCTGAATAGTCTTTATATAGTTTGACATATTTGAGGAAAGGTCGGCATATCCGGAAACTATCTGAGGCACGACAAGCGCCACAAAGCCTGTCAGCGCAAGAAGCACGATGACATATGTGCAGGTAACGGAAAGCGCACGGGCAAGCCTGCGTTTTTTGCCGTTTTTTGTGATGAAGGCAAAAGCCTTGTTTTCAAAAAAACGCACTACGGGATTGAGCAGATATGCGAAAAGTATGCCGAGAAGCACAGGGCTCAGTATCGCAAAAAACTTTTTGATATATCCGCCGAAGTCGCTGTAATTCAGAAAGAAGAAAATACACAGTATCGAAAGCAATATCACGAGAAACGCATAAACTGCGATAGTGGTATATTTTTTATTCCAGTCAACTTTTTTCAAATGTCCGCTCCTTTCCTGCAGTAAGTGTTATTTATATTTTATACTTAAAACCCGTTTAAGTCAATATATTTGACTCATTTTATTATTAAAAATTTGTTAAAACCATAAGCTTTCATATTTTTCGCAAAAAAGCACCTGTTTTTGTAAAATATGCTTGAAAAATCCGTGCCTTTATCGTATAATTGACATAACCAAAATATAATCACGGAGATGATTTACCAATGAAAACGGTCAGAAACCAAAAATTACTCAAAATAGTGCTCACGGCACTCATGGCTGCCCTCTGCTATGTGGCATTCAGATTTCTGAAGATAAATATACCCACACCGGGCGGAAAGCCGACGGCACTCCATATAGGAAATGCCTTTTGCGTGCTCTGTGCCCTGCTTATCGGCGGCGTTTACGGCGGTGCCGCAGGCGCTATCGGAATGACCATAGCCGACCTTACCGATCCCGCATATATAAGCAGTGCGCCGAAAACCTTCGTGCTCAAGTTTATCATCGGTCTTGTGGCAGGCTTCATCGCTCACAATATAGCGGGTATCTCAGATAAGAAAAACAGCACAAAATATACCGTCAAGTGGTCGCTCATCGCAAGCATAGCTGCGCTCGGGCTGAATGTCATACTCGATCCTGTGGTAGGCTATCTCTATAAGCGTTTCATCCTCGGTATAGATGCCGACGCGGCAAAGATAATCGCCACATGGGCGGCAGGCTCCACCGCGATAAATTCCGCTATAGGCACGGTTCTCGTCGTTATTGTATATAATCTAATCCGTCCCGCGCTCATAAAATCGGGTCTTTTCTTTGAGATACCTAAAAAGCCGAAGAAAATAAAAGCGACGGAGAGCAAACAAGCAGAAAAAGCGGAATGATGCGACGCTGACTCCGTCTCGGCGACGCCGACCCCTACAAACTAAAACCCAAGTACAGCCAACAGACAAAGCGAAAAATATATACTTCATTCCGTCGGCGCACGGGCTAAATTCACGCCCGCCATGCACTTTCAGCGGGCGTGCAGATAATGCGTGCACGAATCTGCTCGGCTCTCCCGCGCGCTATGTTCGCACGCGTGGTATAGTTGAAGTTGCGGAGAGCGCGAAACTACCGACTTGCACCATTAGCCCTTTGCCGCACGCACTCGCCACGCACGGCTCGTGCGACTAACTCGTGCACGCGGGGAATGAACCAATGCACGCAGTGCGTTGGTTGGCGTCGCCGAGACAGGGGAAGAGATATATAAGAGAGGGGAACGCTCTCTTATATGACTTTTGCCGCGCTTTTGGTCACTCAAAAGCGCGAGAAAAGAAAAGTTTCTCAATAAACAAGCAACCCGCACCCCACAATACTTATATAGAAAAACACCTTGTTTTCGCAGAAAAATTTCCACAAAAAATATTATTGCCTGCCGTGAAATCTTTCAGGCAGGGAACGGAGGTTTTGATATGAAAATTTCACCCGAAAATTGGAACGAAAATCCTTTTCGTCTCATAGGCAAAGACTGGATGCTTGTCGCTGCGGCAAAGGCGGACGGCTCGTCCAACATGATGACGGCAAGCTGGGGAGGCTTCGGCTTCCTCTGGAATAAAAATGTCTGCTTTGTCTTTGTCCGCCCGCAGAGATACACATATGAATTCTGCGAGCAGAGCGACAGACTGACACTCTCGTTCTTCTCCGAAAAATATCGCCCCGCGCTGAATTTCTGCGGAAGCAAGAGCGGCAGGGACTATGACAAGGCGGCAGAAACGGGTCTGACAAAGCGCACCGCAGACGGTTATGTCACCTTCGATGAGGCAAGAATAACGATAAAGGCGAAAAAGCTCTTTGCCACAACGCTCGCGGAGTGCGATTTTATTGATAAATCCGTCATTTCCGCGTGCTATCCCAAAAAAGACTTTCATAAAATGTATATCTGTGAGATAGAAGAAATAGAAGAAAAATAAACCAAAAAAGGAGATAAAAAATGCGTTTTTCAGAGATACCCTATAAGAGACCCGATATCGCCGAGATTTCGGCGGAATATGACAAAATAACAAAAAAGGTGCTTGAAGCAGGCAGCGCGGCAGAGCAGCTCGCGGCTTTCGGCGAGCATGAAAAGCTCTATTCGCATATCGATACGCTGAGCAGCCTCGTGTACATCCGGTATTCCACAAATACAAAGGATGAATTTTACGTGGCAGAGCAGGAATTTATGGATGAAGCTTCCCCTGTTCTTCAGGAAAAAATTCAGGCTTTCTATACGGCTCTGCTCGAGAGCAGATTCCGTCCCGAGCTGGAGGAAAAGCTCGGCTCGCTTATCTTCAGAAAAATCGAGATTGCCCGCAGGACATTCTCGCCCGCTGTCATCGGTCTGATACAGGAGGAAAATAAGCTCGTTTCCGAATATCAGAAAATATATGCTTCCTGCACCGTTGAAATAGACGGCAAAACGCTCCCCGTGACAAAGCTTCGTCCCTATAAGGAAAGTGCCGACAGAGAGACGAGAAAGAAAGCTTATTATGCCGAGGGTGCCTGCTTTGATTCTCACCGCAAGGAATTTGACGAAATATATGACAAGCTTGTGAAGATAAGAAGTGAAATCGCCGAAAAGCTCGGCTACAGGAGTTTTGTGGAGCTCGGCTATGACCGCCTCGGCAGAAACTGCTACGGAGCCAAAGAAGTCGCAAGTCTTCGTGAGCAGATAGCGGCGGAGATAGTTCCGCTCGTTCGCGCCGCGAAGGAGCGCCAGCGCACAAGAATCGGTGTCGATAAGCTTTATTTCTATGATGACGGCTTCTGCTTCCCCGACGGAAACGCAAAACCCGAGGGCACAGCCGAGGAGATCCTCGCCGCAGGCAAGGAAATGTATCACGCGCTCTCTCCCGAAACGGCGGAATTTATAGATTTCATGTTTGAAAACGAGCTTTTCGATGTGCTCGCAAAGGAGGGCAAGGCACCCGGCGGCTACTGCACGGAGCTTCCCGATTACCATGCGCCGTTCATCTTCTCGAATTTCAACGGCACCGCAGGCGATGTAGATGTACTCACTCATGAGGCAGGTCATGCTTTCGCCTACTTTATCGCGGCAAAGCACGGCTATATTTCCGAAAATCTCAGCCCCACACTCGAGGGTTGCGAGGTTCATTCCATGAGCATGGAATTTCTCACCTCGGAATATCATCATCTTTTCTTCGGCAAAAATACGGCAAAATATGAGCTTGCTCATTGCGAGGACGCGCTCGTATTTCTGCCCTACGGCTCCATGGTAGACGAATTTCAGCATATAGTTTACGAGAATACCTCCCTCACGCCCGACGAGCGCAATGAGGAATGGATGAAGCTCGAAAAGAAATACCGCCCCTACATGGATTTCGCCGATATTCCCTTCTATTCGCGCGGCGCAGGCTGGCAGAGGCAGACGCATATCTATATGAATCCTTTCTATTATATAGACTACTGCATGGCGCAGACGGTTGCTTTCCAGTTCTGGCTCAGGATGCTTGAGGATAAAAAGGCAGCTTGGGAAAGCTATATGAAATATACAAATCTCGGCGGCACAAAAACATTTGCCGAGGCTGTTCCCTGTGCCGGCATGAAGCTCCCCTATGAGAAGGGCTGCGTCGGCAAAATAGCGGCAAAGGTCTCCGCATGGCTCGAAGAGCATGACAAGCTTTGAACCGTATTATAAATTCAAGGAAGCGACGGTAAACCGCCGCTTCCTTTTTTATGACGGAATAATACAATTTCATGTCGTAAAATTCAATGGAAAAACCGCTTTCCCCATGATAAAATCAAAAATGTAAATCATATTGTGCACAGCACAGATACACGGAGGAAAACATGGCAGAAAAGATAAAAATAAAAGTTGTGGTTCAGGCAAAAAAGGAAAATGTTCCCGGCTGGCCTCATATCAACTTCGGCTACGAGAGAGAAACAGAAAAAATAATGCAGTATGTCCGCGCATACAATCCCGATGCGAAATTTGACGTATTCAAATATAATTCCAAGGATGAAGCCGCCGCGGCTTATGAAGAAGATAAAAAAATCTATGGCGGCGTTCTCGTACTGCTGATGACAAACTGGATAAGACTCGATGAGTTTTATGCAAGAAAATCCGTCGACGGTATTCCCTGCGCGGTTGCGGATGTTCCCTTCTGCGGAAGCGGTTCGGCACTCTCCGGCACAAGTCCGATGATAAGAAATGAGAAGCTTCCCGTTCCGCTCGAGGCTTCGCGCGATTTCAACGATATAGCGAGACTTGCCCGCACGCTGATAGTAAATGCAAAGCTGAAAAATACCACCGTTCTCATAGTCAAGAACGATGTTGAAAACGATGTCGAAGAAGCCGCCGAGAAGCGTTTCGGCTGTAAATTCATAAACAAAACCGCCGCCGACCTGATGGCTGAATTTGATAAAGCAGACGAGAGCGCGGCACTTGCGCTTGCCGAGAAATGGACGGGCGGCACCGTCAAGACGGTTGAACCCTCTCATTCCGATATAGTAGAGAGCGCGAAGATTTATCTCGCAATCAGGAAGATGATGCGCGATACGGGTGCCGATGCCGTTACCATAGCGTGCCTCGAGCTTTCATATAACGATATCTACGGCAAGAGCCGCCACATGTACCCCTGCCTCTCCCATTTCCAGATGGCAGATGACGGCGAACTCGGCGTTTGCGAAGCCGATATCGATTCCACTCTTTCTTCGCTTATCACACTCTATCTCACAGGCAGACACGGATTTGTTTCCGACCCTGTAGTAGATACCTCGAGCAATGAAATAATCTATGCGCACTGCGTTGCCTGCCGCAAGGTATACGGTGTGAAGTCCGCGGAAATCTGCGATTATTATATCCGCAGTCATGCGGAAGACCAGCTCGGCGCTTCCGTTCAGGTCATATTCCCCGCAGGCGAAAAGCTGACCACGATAAACATGAGCAATCTTGACAACTGGGCTTGCATTCATTCCTCTGTTTCCGTAGGCAATGCCGGCGGAGATGCGGGATGCCGCTCCAAGCTCGTTGCTTCCTGCAATGCCCGTGCGCTCCTCGAAAACTGGATGCCTATGTGGCACAGAGTGACTGTTTTCGGCGAATACAGACAGGATTTCATCAATTTCTTCAGGCTCAAGGGCATGGATATCTGCGAAGAGGATAAGGAAAGATAACAGCTTTTACCATATTAACGGGTATAGGCGCTTCGACATGGGGGTGTGCGGAGCCGCTTGTACATAGAAAGAACGGACAGCGTCCGTTCTTTTTTTGCTTTTCTCTTATGCGTTCACATAACCTTTTATTGTTTTCAGCGTGTTATACACACCGTCTATATGACTTCGCTCATAGCCATGGCTGGCATAAACGCCCGAGCCTATGAGCCCATGGCGGATATCATAACCTGCGTGAAGCGTCGCTTCAACATCGGAACCGTAATGCGGATAAACATCCACGGCATAATCCGCGCCCTCCTTCTTTGCCGCCTCGATAAGCTTGCCTACCACATCATAGCTGTACGGTCCGCCGCTGTCCTTGGCGCATACGGAAACCTGCTTTTCCGTGCAGGAGAGTCCGTCTCCGACGCAACCCATATCAACACTTATTGCCTCGGTCACGCCTACCGGAACAGAAGCCGAGCCGCCGTGTCCGACCTCTTCATATACCGTCACATGAACATATATGCGGCGCTCGGGCGTTATCTTATTGTCTGCAAGATATTTTGCAAAGCCGAGCAGAATGCCGACGGAAAGCTTATCATCAAGAAATCTGCTCTTGATATAACCCGAGGCTGTTATTTTCGCTCTCGGATCAAAGCAGACAATATCGCCGACCTCTATGCCGAGTCCTCTCGTCTCATCCGCCGATGAAACATCCTCATCTATCACGACTTCTGTCGTATCGAAATTTCGGCTCGTGCTTCCGTAGCTTCCGTTTACGTGAACAGAAGCATTGCAAAGCTGGAGGGTGCCATCATATATCTTGCCGCCTCTCGTGTAAATACGGACATTTTCCGTCTCTCCGCTATCGGCACGCATACCGCCGAGTGCAGTCAGGCGAAGCCTGCCGTTTCCTTTGATTTCGCAAACCATCCCGCCGAGCGTATCTGTATGTGCCTCGAGCAGAAGTCCCTCGCCGCTTCCGCCGAGGTCGGCAATAACGCCGCCTTTTTCCGTCATGCGCGCCGCAAATCCGAGTGCCTCAAATTCATTTCTCACCCATTCTGCGGCTTTTTCCGTAAAGCCCGAGGGGCTGTCTATCCCTATCAGTTCTATCGCTTTTTCCGCGGCAAAATCCGCATATTTTCTTTCAAGCTCCATTTTGTACCTCCGATGTATTGGATTTCAGCTATATGATATCACATCGGCGACATATAGTCAAGAGCGACATCGACCCCTACCGCGCAAAATCCAAGTATAACCAAAAGAAAAAGAAAAAATATGGTTTAGTCCCGTCAGCGCACCTGCAGAATTCACGCTGCAAAAATCATCCCCCGCTTTTTATCAAAACCGCATTTTTGCATAAAATATGAATATAATGAAAATCTTGCATTTTCGCAAAATTTCATGTTGATTTCGATTATTTTTTATGATAAAATAGAATAAAAATGTAATAAAATGGGAGGGATGTATATTGAATCCGAAACTCAAGGGCAAAATCGGCGAGTCGCTTTCCGCCGTTTTGCCTATTACGGCGATAGTTTTTCTGCTCTGTGTGACAATAACGCCGATTCCGCCGGCGCTTCTTCTGCTGTTTTTCACAGGCGCACTCCTGCTGATACTCGGTATGGGTTTTTTCACGCTGGGCGCCGATATGGCTATGATGCCGATAGGTGAGCAGGTTGGCGTGCAGCTTGCCAAAAGCAAAAGAATCTGGCTTATTGCCGCCTCGTGCTTTATTATAGGTGCGATAGTCACCGTTGCCGAGCCCGACCTGCAGGTACTTGCGGGGCAGATTCCGGGTGTTCCGAATCCCGTGCTCATCTTCTCTGTTGCGGGCGGCGTCGGCATATTTCTCGTGCTTGCGTTTCTGCGCAGCCTCTTCGGCTGGAGCCTTTCAAAAATGCTCATTATATGCTATATCGTCGTTTTTTCGGCGGCGGCTTTCATTCCGAAAAGCTTTCTTGCCATCGCCTTTGACTCCGGCGGCGTAACCACAGGTCCTATGACAGTGCCTTTCATCATGGCTCTCGGTATAGGTCTGAGCACCATCGGTAAAGACAAAAACAGCGGCGGCGACAGCTTCGGTCTTATCGCGCTCTGCTCGATAGGTCCCATCATCTCTGTTATGATACTCGGTCTTGCTTACGGTTCCGACAGCGGTACATACACCCCTCTTGACATTCCCACCGTCGAAACAACGCGCGACCTTGCCACAATATTCGGCAATGAGCTTCCCGAATATGTAAAGGAAGTCTTTACGGCAATATTCCCGATAGTCGTATTTTTCGGGATATTCCAGATATTCTTCCTGAAAATGCGTCGCAAGCAGCTTGTAAAAATACTCGTTGGGCTTGTTTATACGCTCATCGGACTCACCCTTTTTCTCACAGGCGTCAATGTCGGCTTCATGCCCGTAGGTAACTACCTCGGCAGAGAGCTCGCAAATCTTGATTATAACTGGATAATGGTCCCGCTCGGTATGCTCATAGGTTACTTTATCGTAAAAGCCGAGCCTGCCGTTATTGTGCTTAATAAGCAGGTTGAGGATATCACACAGGGCGCAATCTCACAGAAAACGATGATGGTGGGGCTTTCCGTCGGCATGGCGGCTTCCGTGGGGCTTTCAATGCTCCGCGTAATGACAGGCGTTTCCATACTATGGTTCCTTATCCCCGGGTATACGGTGGCTCTGGGGCTCAGCTTCGTAACGCCGAAAATCTTCACCTCGATAGCTTTCGACTCGGGTGGCGTTGCCTCCGGTCCCATGACGGCAACCTTCCTGCTTCCCTTTGCCATGGGTGCCTGCGAGGCACTCGGCGGTAATGTTCTGACAGATGCCTTCGGCATAGTAGCAATGGTAGCAATGACACCTCTTATCATCATTCAGATAATAGGCGTGCTTTACAAGGTAAAGACAAGCGGCATAAAGGCAAAACCCGAAATCACTGCCGCAGAGCTTGAAAACGAGGTTATCGACCTCGCTATAGAGGAGGAATAAATATGCAGATGAAATTAGCTGTAGCGATACCGCGCCGCGGATACGGAAATGCCGCGAGCGAGGTCTGCCGCGAATACGGAGCGGCTCTTCCGATGATAGTCCGCGGACACGGAACGGCAAGCTCGGATATCATGAATATGTTCGGACTTGATGAGCCCGAAAAGGATGTGGTGCTCTGCGTGACAGACGGAAAAACCGCGCCCTTGCTGCTCGAGGGCTTCAATAAGAAGCTCCACTTTGAAAAACCCGGCGCAGGCATAGCATTTGCTCTGCCGCTCTCCGGCATAAGCCGTGCCGTATCGGAAATGGTCAGTACTGCAAACGATTCCGCCGAAAAGGAAAATACGGCGGTAGCAGATGAAAAGAAAGAGGAGGAAACAAAAATGGAAACAAATGCCGAAATAAAGCATTATGAGCTTATAATCGTTGCCACAAGCTCGGGAAATACCGATATTGCCGTAAAGGCGGCAAAAGAAGCGGGCGTCCGCGGAGGCACGGTACTTCGCGCAAGAGAAGCCGAGCTCGGTAAGAAGATATTCGGAATCACGGTTCAGCCCGAGAAGGAAATAGTGTTCATGCTCGTGCGTGCCGAGATGCGTCAGGATGTCATGAAGGCGATATGCGCCGCCGTGCTGAATGAAACGGGCGAGCACGCGCTGACATTTTCTCTTCCTGTATCCGATGTTATCGGACTTCACAAGGACAACGGCGAAGATAAAGCTGAAAAAGCCGAGGAAAAATAAGTACGACGCGCGGATTTTCGTTTAAAATAAAATCTCTCGGAGGATGCTATGAAGAAAAACATCAAAGAAATGGCAAGGGAACGCGTGGATGCGGAGCTGAAATCAAGGAGTAAAGCCGTCACGGCAGTATATATAATACTCCGCGTGCTTGTTATAGCGGCTTTTGTGCGCAGTATAATGCTCGGAAATTTTGAAAATGCTTTTATATGCGTGCTTGTGCTTTTCCTTTTCTTTCTCCCGTCTATCGTGGAGAAGAAAATGCATATTGATCTGCCGGATACACTGGAGATAATAATACTCCTGCACATTTTTGCCGCAGAAATTCTCGGCGAGCTTCAGGGATATTTCATCCAGTATGCGCATTGGGATACGATACTGCATACCACATGGGGCTTTCTCTGTGCCGCACTCGGTTTTGCGCTCGTGGATGTTCTGAACAGAAACTCAAAAATCAAATTCAATCTTTCTCCGGCTTTTGTAGCCGTGGCAGCCTTCTGTTTTTCGATGACCGTCGGCATCTTCTGGGAATTTTTCGAGTTCGGTATGGACAGAATATTTGCAAAGGATATGCAGAAAGATACTATAATAGCAAATATCTATTCCACCATGCTCGACCCGACAAAGCAGAATATCCCTTATCCCGTAACGGGTATTACGGAAACCGTAATAAAATACGGAAACGGAGAACAGCTTATTCTGAACGGATATCTCGATATCGGCATTTATGACACAATGGAGGACCTCTTCGTAAACTTCATCGGTGCATTTGTTTTCAGCATCATCGGCTTCTTATATATAAAGAAGCGCGGCAACGGCAAGATAGCCCGTCAGTTTATACCGACGCTTGCCGAAGACGCTCCGATAAATTCTGCCGTCGGGAGCCATGACAGAGCGGAAGCGGCACCGGAAGCCATGCCGGCGGAAGGTGCGGAGAGCGCTGAAGCAAAGCCCGCAAAAAGCGTAAGTAAAGAAAAATAATCGAAACGGATAGGAAATTATGGATTACTTATATCTGATACTTGTGCTTCCCGCAGTGATATTTTCACTCTGGGCGAGCATCCGCGTAAATACAACATTCAAAAAATATTCAAAGATACGCTCCATGCGCGGCATCACAGGCGCCGAAGCGGCACGCCGTGTGCTTGATGCAAACGGACTGCAGCACATTCGCATAGAGCAGATCCCCGGCAATCTGACCGACCATTACGACCCGAGAAGCGATGTCATACGCCTTTCGGAGAGTGTATACGGAAATACCTCTGTCGCCGCTGTCGGCGTTGCTTGCCATGAAGCGGGGCATGCGGTTCAGCATGCGGCAAATTATGCGCCGGTGAAAATTCGCGCGGCAATAATCCCCGTCACAAATATCGGTTCGCGTCTTGCAATTCCGCTGATAATACTCGGCATTCTGCTTAATTCGCTCGCGTCTGCGCCCGAATTTCTGGTGATAGCATATATCGGCGTTGCCTGCTACGGGCTTTGCACTCTCTTTCAGCTTGTGACCCTGCCGACGGAATTTGACGCGAGCAGGCGTGCGCTCAGGTGTATTGAGAGCTACGGCATACTCGGCTCAGAAGAAATAGGCGGAGCGAGAAGAGTTCTCACCGCCGCCGCGATGACTTATGTTGCGGCGCTCGCCGTATCGCTCATGCAGCTCCTGCGACTTTTCCTGATGGTGTCGGGAAATTCAAGAAGAAGATAAACCGCTTATTTAAGACGCAAACAAATCCGTCCGCCCCAAAAGGCGGACGGATTTGTTTCGTTATCTTTTTATCTTGAATTTCACGCTCGGGGAAAAGACATTGTTCACCTTATAGCGCAGGTAATTCGGGTCTATTTTGCCGACGGTGGAAGCGATAAGTTTGTTTCTCTGCTCCATCTCAGAGAGCGTTTCGCCGACAAAATCAAATACATAGTCGGCGCCGGGGCGTTCGGGCGCAAGCAGAGATATCGAACCGTCCCCGCGGAAAATGAACTTTATTATGCGGGTAAAGGGTGTTTCGAGAAAATCCATTATCACCTTGAGCACCTGCTCGTCATCTTCATTTTTTGTCAGCACCGCACGCGATGCCACCTTGTACGGCTCGCCGTGAAAATCAAGCTCGGTAAAAAGCGGCTTTCCTATGCCGAGGGGCACTTTAAAAGAGGAATCCGCCTCTTCATAGAGCATATACGGCACTTCTTCCTCAAAATCTATCGAAATTTTCTTTGTGCCTTTTGTATAATTATTCTGCGTTGCCTGAAGAAGCATCGGCAAAAGCCCGAGCGAAGCGGAGCGCGGCTCATCGGGGAGAAATGTTATGCCGTCCAGCGCTTTCATGCGCTTCTGCATGACGATTTGCTTTCTGTGCATGGAAAGAGTGAGCCGTTCCTGCCCCGAAAGGCGGGTGATAACGTTGCCAAGCAGTTTTGCGTCGTGTCTGCTTACAGTCACTGCCTCCGGGAAACTTCGGCAAAAATATTTTATCGCATATCTGTAATATGAGCTTTGCTGGAAAAATTCGTTATTGCCCGCAGTTGAAACAATGATGATATCATTATCGGGGAAGCACATTGTATTCTGCCCGAACATTCCGTTGAAAAGGAAAACATTATGCTCGCGACCGCACCATATCTGATAACCGTAGTTGAAATCGCCGCAGGACTTCGGCGCTGTGGAATGCTTTGCTGTGGCGAGCCTGATATATCCTGCGGGAACGAGCTGTTTGCCGTTCCATTTGCCGCCCTGCATGACGAGAAGTCCTATTTTTGCCATATCCTCGGGTCGGATATATAGTCCCCAGCCGCCTTTTTCTATGCCCTCGGGGCTTTTTTCCCAGAAAATGCCCTGTATATCCATTTCATCAAAGAGGCGTTCACGCAGAAAATCAAGCAGGTTTTTGCCGCTTTTCTGTTTTACTATCGCAGAGAGTATATATGTATTCAGGCTGTTGTAATTGAAGGTTTCGCCGATATCGCCCTTGACGGAGGAGGAGAAAAACGCCTTTATCCATGAGGAATCCGCCATGGAGCCAGCCTCGGCAAAGGTAGCACCCGAGCGCATGGTGAGCAAATCTTCAACTGTGAGATTTTTATATTTTAATTTTGCCATGGCGCTGTCATCATCGGGAAACATATCAATCACTTTTTCGTCGAGACGCAGCTTGCCATCGCCGATAAGTATGCCTATCGCAAGCGATGTGATGCTCTTACATTCAGAAAATGTACTGGAAAAATATTGCGTATTGTATGCGCCGAAGCTCGCTTCGCATATCACCTTGCCGTGCCTCAGTATAGTCACGGTGTGCATATTCAGGCTCTTATCCAGCTCGAGCGCGGTCAGAAATTCCGCTATATAGGCAGAAGAAATACCCACGCTTTCGGGAGATGTGCGCGGAAGCGGCGACGATACGGGTGCTTTCGGAAGCGAAGGCTTCTGCGGTGAAAACTCCAGTATCGGCTCTGTTGTCGTCTTGTCGTCTATAAGACGCGTCAGCAGTGAAATAGTTTTGTTAAGTGTTCCGAGTCCCATTTTTACCTCCGTTTTGTGATTTATAAAAAAGGTTTTTATTTTGTCTGTTGGTTGTGCTTGGGTTTTATATTGTAGGGGAATTAACACATATGCGAAGCATGTGTGTTGGCGTCGCCGAGACAGGGGTCGAACATTGTTCGCCCGCGAAGAATCATAAAGAAACTTTTTCTTTTATCGTACTTTTGTATGACCAAAAGTACCAAAAGTCATTTAAGAGGGCTTTCCTCCCTCTTAAAAAACTCCTTCCGCGTGCACGAGTTATTCGCAAGAAGTAGTGCGTGGCGAGTGCGTGCGGCACGGGGCAAAGCGAAAATCGGCGGTTTTGCGCTCTCCGCAATCTCAGCTATACCACGCGTGCGAACATATCACACGAAAAAACCGAGCAGATTCGTGCACGCATTGCCTGCACGCCCGCTATAAATGCAGGGCGGGGATTAACACATATGCGAAGCATGTGTGTTGGCGTCGCCGAGACGGGGCATCGTGGGGAAGTGCCTGCGCTGACGGGATGGAAAGAGAATTTTTTATTTTGTCTGTTGGTTGTGTTTGGGTTTTATATTGTAGGGGAATTAACACATATGCGAAGCATGTGTGTTGGCGTCGCCGAGACAGGGGGCGAACATTGTTCGCCCGCGATGATACATAAATCACCCTTCCCCGTACTTTTGCCTTGGCTTGTTTTCTCTACGCTCTCTCGTACATTTTCGCCATGGCGAAAATTTTCTTTGCGAGGGCAGGGGTGGCGGCACCCTTTTTCATGCGCCAGCTCCAGTTTCCGCATTGCTCGCCTGGTGTATTCATGCGAGTGCTTGAATCCAGCCCGAGATAATCCTGCATCTGCGCGATGAAAAGGTCGGCGCGAGATGACATTCCTCCGCGGATAAGCCCCCATACCTCGCCTTCTTCCTTATTTAAGCCGAAATACCGCGAGGCATATGCCGCAGTTTCCTTTTTCGCCGAGGAAAGCCAGCCGAGCGCCGTATCGTTATCATGCGTGCCGAGATAGCATACGCAGTTTCGCTCGTATCTGTGCGGAAGATAATCGCTCGGTTCGTCCCCGTCGAAGGCAAATTCAAGCACTTTCATGCCGGGAAAGCCCGACCGGCTCAGAAGAGTCCGCACATCATCGCCGAGCACACCGAGATCCTCCGCTATTATTTCCGCATCGGGAAATTCCGCTTTCATCGCGTTTATGAAATCTATCCCGCCGCCATTGCACCATTTTCCGTTTTTCGCGGTTTCTTCTCCTGCGGGAATGCTCCAGTATGAAGCAAAACCGCGAAAATGGTCGAGACGCACCGTGTCATATAGGCGGAGCGCACCGCCGAGGCGCTTTTTCCAGAAGATATAACCGTTTTTCTTCATATGCTCCCAGTCGTAGAGCGGATTGCCCCAAAGCTGTCCGTCCTCGCTGAAATAATCCGGCGGAACACCTGCCACATTTTTGCATCGCAGATCTCGGTCAAGCTGAAACTCCGCGGGAGAAGCCCATATATCGGCGCTGTTTGCCGCCACATAAACGGGCAGATCGCCGATTATTTTTATCCCGAGGGAATTGACATATTTTTTCATCTTGTCCCACTGCGTGAAGAAAAGATACTGCACAAATATCCAGAAGCCCGTGCGCTCGCCGAGAAGCGCACGGTATTTTGCCATGGCATCGCTCTCGCGGCTTCGGATATCGTCATCCCACTCTGTCCACGGCTTGCCGCCGAAATGCTCCGAAAGCGCCATGAAAAGCGCATAATCGGGAAGCCACGCGGCGTTTTTCTCATAAAAACCAAGAATTTCCCGCATGAGACGCCCTCTGCCGCGCTCATATGCCGACTCGAGCAGGGCATAGCGGGTAGCGTACAGCGCGCCGTAATCCACCTTTTCGCCTGCCGTTTTTGCTGTCTCGGCTTCCGTTTTTGTAAGAAGCCCCTGCGAGACAAGCTCATCTATATCTATAAAATAGGGATTTCCCGCAAATGAGGAAAATGACTGATACGGCGAATCGCCGTAGCCTGTCTGCCCTGCCGGCAGTATCTGCCAGTATTTCTGCCCTGCGGCACAGAGAAAATCAGCGAAATCTCTCGCAGGCTTTCCGAGTGAGCCTATCCCGTATTCCGAGGGAAGCGAGGATATGCCGAGCAGTATTCCCGATGCACGATTCATTTTTATCATCTCCTGCCGAAGTATTCATTGTAATGAGGAGCGCTTTCGTAGTCCACAGCCTCTATTCCGTGCCTTGTCGCCCAGATGTGCGGCGCGGAACGCTTCAGGCAGCAGACATACGAGAAGCTCTCGGGTACGCCTGCGAAATTATCGTCATCTATCTCTATCCAGCCGTTTGTCGCCGTGGCAACGGAAAAGAGCTCGAGCGATGAGCAACCGTTGAAGGCACAAGCACCTATGCTCTGCACATTTTCATGCAGGAAAACCGCGCGGATATCTTCTCTGCCCTCGAATACGCCTTCGCCTATGGCAGTCACGGCATATTCATCGCCATGGTAAACCACGGCTGTCGGCAATACATAGACATCACTCTCAAAGCGATATACCTCGCCTGCCGACAGCACCTCGGGCATGGCGACAAGTCTTGCCGTGAGCGAATCTTCATCAAGCTCATATACCGCACCGCGCGAATCCTCGCGCGAGGTGAGCATTATTTCTTTATATATCACTTCGCAATACCAGCTTGCGCTGTAGCCGAGTGCCGAGAGGTCGACTCTGCGCTTCCCCGATACAGCGAAGTTATATTCGGGATCTCCGTATACGCGGCATATGCGCTCCTCTGTGAAGAGCACTGCGGCATAGTCCTCCATTGCGTCTATCTCGTCGCCTATCTCATATTTTTCTCTGAAATTTATCACTCCGAGCGTGCCGTATTTCCACTTTGCGTAGGGAACATCGTTTTTCAGGCAGTAACGTGCCGTTGTTTTGCCTTCCGCCGTATAGACGAAAAGCGATGATGCCGAGAAGGCATTTTCTCCTATATATTCCGGAGAAGCGGGTGCAACGATATATCCGAGGCTTTCACAAAAGCGGAAGGCATCGTCGCCGATGTAGCCGACGCCCGCGCCCAGCACGATACAGCCGGAAAGAGAAGTACAGCCCTTGAAAGCACCGTCGCCTATATATTCAAGTGACGGCGGAAGCTCAACAGACTCAAGAAAATCACATCTTGCAAAGGCATAATGACCGATATATTTTGTTTTCTCCGGAATATATACCTCAAAGAGCAGTCCGCAATCAGAGAGAAGCCCATCGGGAATGTGCGTATTCTCCTCCGGCAGGCGGAGCGAGCGCAGACTGCGGCAGTAGGCAAAGCAGTTTGCCCCTATTTCGCAATATTTTTTCGGCAGGTCGATGCTTTTCATCCTTTCGCATTCATAGAAGGCACCCGCGCCTATCTCAGAAACATAAAGGCAGGAAATCCCCGTGAGATTTTCGTTTCCGCGGAAGGCATAGTCGGCTATGGCACAGACGGGATATTCCTTTCCGCCCGTTTTTACCGCACGCGGCACGAAAATCCTGCCGTGCGTGCCCTTTCCGCTTTTCAAAACGGCACCTTTTTCGTCGATTTCGTAGATTGCGCCGTCGGGCGCGCGCATATTTCCGTCAAGCTCGGGGATGTATTCGCCGCGCACGGTGACATTTACCTCCGCCGTAAGCGAGCCGCAGGAAAATTCCACGGTCGCTTCTCCTTCGGCGGAAAAATCGTATTTTGTTTCCACGGCGCTCTCGGGCAGGTCGACTTTACTGCCTTCAAGAAGCCCGTATACCTCAAAATCCGAGATATGGAGCGGCTCGCCTATGGCATAGACGGTTTTGCCGAGGATATTTGCCACGAGGGAATCTATTTTCATTGCTGTCAGGATTATACTGTATTCTTCGCCGCTGTTTGCCCGCAGAGTGAGACGGTTTTCGCCCGAATTCGGGAGATATTCATCGCCCTCTTCATAAAGCGCGCCGTCTTCGCCTTCGATTTCAAAGGTGAGATTGCATTTGATATAGTCGGAAAAGCAGATGCTTTCCTTATTCACAAAAGCGGCACGAATAGTCTCTCCCTCAAAATAAAACGGAGAGAAGAGGGATATATCCGCTTTTTTGCTTTCCTTTCCGCATGAGCAGAAAAGAAGGACAAATATGAGAATCATAATCAGCGGCAGTCGCTTCTTCATGATGGAAATCCTCTTTTCCGAGATTTTTTTATATAATGATTATACACGAAAATTGCCTTTTAGTCAATATCATGTTTTTTGTAATATTTGCGCCTCGGGACAAATATATATATGACGAGAAAATAAAAAGAAAGCGCCGCGGTGTGCTGTCTTAAAACTTGCCAAGGAGGCTTCAGATGAGTATTTACAGCGATATAGCAACCAGAACGAACGGCGATATTTACATAGGCGTTGTCGGTCCGGTGCGGACAGGAAAATCAACTTTTATCAAAAAATTCATGGAGACGCTCGTCATACCGAATATCAAAAACGATTATGACCGCAAGCGCGCCAAGGACGAGATGCCGCAGAGCGCCGCAGGCAAAACCGTCATGACGACAGAGCCGAAATTCATTCCCGATGAAGCCGTGGAGATATCTCTCGACGGCGGTGCTTCGCTTTTTGTGAAGATGATAGACTGCGTAGGCTATATCGTTCCCGAGGCACTCGGCGGTGAGGAGGACAACAAACCGCGCATGGTAATGACCCCGTGGTCGAGCGAGAGTATGCCATTTGAGGCGGCGGCGGAGATGGGCACGAGCAAGGTTATAAAGGAACATTCCACAATAGGCGTGCTTGTGACCTGCGACGGCTCCTTCGGCGAATTTTCGCGCGAAAACTATGAGGAGAGCGAGCGCAAAGTGGCAGAGGAGCTGAAAGCGATACATAAGCCTTTTGTCATTATACTCAATTCGGCAACGCCCGAGGCGCAAAGCTCGGTGGAACTGGCGCTTCGGCTTGAAGAAGAATACGGCGCGCCTGTCGCTCTCGTGAACTGCCTGGATCTCGACGCTTCCGATATACGCCATATACTTGAGCTTGTGCTTCTTGAATTTCCGATAACCGAGGTTCGCATGAAACTGCCCGGCTTCATGGATGCGCTCGGCGAGGATAACTATATCCGCCGAAGCGTCTGTGATACCCTGCTCACATGCGCTTCGAAAATAGAAAAGACAGGTGATGTCCGCGAGGCTTTTGCGTGCGCTTCGGACAATGAATACATAGATAATGTGCGCAGTGAAAAGATAAATCTTGCGACAGGTGCGGCAGAGCTTGAGGTTGTGCCCGCAAAGGGGCTTTTCTATAAGATAATCGGCGACCTCACGGGAATGACGATAGGCGATGACGGCGCGCTCATGTCTACGCTCGTCGGGCTTTCCGAGGTAAAAAAGGAATATGACAAGGTTAAAAGCGCGCTTGCTTCAGTCAATGAAACAGGATACGGCGTAGTCACTCCCGATATAGAGGATATGAAGCTGGAGGAGCCCGAGGTAGTCCGGCAGTCTGGCGGTTATGCGGTGAAGCTCCGCGCCACGGCACCCTCTATCCATATGATAAAGGCAAACATCGCGGCGGAGGTTTCGCCCGTCGTCGGCACGGAACAGCAATCGGAAAATCTCGTTCGCTTCCTGCTCAGCGAATTTGAAAAAGCGCCGGGCAAGATATGGGAGACAAATATCTTCGGCAAATCGCTCTATGACCTCATCTCCGAGGGACTTTCCGGCAAGCTCGCAAATGTCCCCGAGGATGCCCGCGAAAAGCTCTCTAAAACGCTCGAGCGTGTCATCAACGAGGGCAGCGGCGGACTTCTCTGCATCATATTATAATAAGAATGAACATTATAATCCCCCTCGTGCGGATATGCCGCACGAGGGGGATTTGCCGTCGTGAGCGGTTTTTGCGCAAGCACGCGCCGCGCGAAGTATATTTTTCTCATTTTGCAAAATAATAAAAACAAAAAAGCAAAGGCAGATGGAAATGGAAAACTATAGCGGAATAAAAGCGGCGGTAGAGGTGATATTTGCGGATGCAGCCGATTTTCGCGAAAGGGAAATAACGCTCGGGCGGCTTCGCCTTTCGGTGATGTATATAAGCAATTATTCCTCCAAGCGCATGATAACGGAATATATCATATCACCCGTTTGCCGCGCATATGAGGAGGGCGCATTTTCCGGCGACAATGAGCGGAAATTTTCGCCGGAAGCGGCGATTACCTGCGCGTCGGTTTCGGATATAGCGGACAAGGACGAGGCAAAAGAGGCGATACTGGAAGGCTCTTGCCTTGTTATCTACGCATACGGCGATGGCGACTGCCGCATGCTCTCGGTATCGACAAAAAACGAGGATGGACGTTCTGTCACGGAGCCGGAAACTGAAAATGTAATCCGCGGCGCACACGAGGGCTTTGTCGAGAGCGGAGAGCAAAACGCCATGCTCCTGCGGCGTCGGCTTAAAACGGAACGGCTGAAAAAGATAGACCTGCAGATAGGCAGACTGACAAAAACCGCCGTTTCGGTCATGTATATCGACGGCATAGCCGATAAAAATGTGATAAACGAGCTGCTCTCGCGGCTTCGCGCGATAAAGGCGGACAGCATACTTGATTCGGGCTATATCGAGCTTTATATACAGGACGGCGGCTGTTCGCTTTATCCCACGGCAGGCAATTCCGAGCGACCCGACAAGGTGGCTGCCAAAATGCTCGAGGGGCGCGCCGCCGTGATAGTGGACGGCTCGCCCGTTGTGCTGACCGTGCCGTATCTTTTCTGCGAGGCGCTTCAGGTGACGGAGGACTATTCCAAAAGCGTCTTTTACTCCTGCTTTGTGCGCCTGCTCCGTTTTGTCGCTATGACCACCGGTATATATCTGCCCGCACTTTTTGTGGCGCTGACGGTATGGCATCCCTCTCTGCTTCCCGTCGCCTTTGAGGAAGCTCTGCTGAAATCGCGCGAGGGAATGCGTTTTTCGATATTTGCCGAGGTGATACTGATATTTTTGCTCTTTGAGATAGTGCGCGAGGTAGGACTCCGCATGCCGAAAGCCGTGGGCAGTGCTGTAGGGCTTGTCGGCTCGCTCATCCTCGGAGAAAGCGCCGTGAAGGCGGGTATCGCCTCATCTACCGTTATGGTTTTCGTCGCGCTTGCCGCGATATGCAATTTCATTGCGCCGCCGTATATGAATCCGAATGTGATATATCGCCTTGCGATGATACTTGCGGCAGGAGCCTTCGGGCTTTTCGGGTTTTCCGCGGCACTTGCGCTGAGTATACTCTCGTTCTGCTCGAAAAAAAGCTTCGGCGTGCCGTATCTCTACCCTCTCGCGCCGATGGATTTCAGCGCCATGCAGGACAGCATCTTCATGCTCCCCGTATGGAAGATGAAATACTCGCCCTCGGCGCTCTCCGGCAAGCGCATGATACGCACCTGCGGCAGAAAAAAGGAGGATACGGAGAGATGATAAAAAAGCGAAAAAGAGACGGGCTCTCTCTGCCTGCGCTCTTCTTTTCACTTTTCTTCTGCGGCGTTTCGGGGCTGTATATCTACGGCGTGCGCGATTTTTCTTCCCTCGCCTTCTATATCCTCGTTTCGCTCGCGATAAGCCTCGCCGCAACGCTCGGCGCACGCAGGCAGAGCGGAAATCTCCTCCTGTATTTTGAGGCGGGCATCGGCAAGGGCGCCGCACCGCTCTTCTGCGGACTTATCGCGGCGATGACGGCGGTTTCGCTCTCGTGCGATGCCGTTTCGCTCTGCATACGCATAAGCTCCGTTTACGGCGGCTGCGGAAGTGCGGTCTTTCTCATAATCGTGCTTATCTGCGTATGGTCGGCAATGTGCGGCGCGGGTGCCGTTTCGGGCAGTGCGCAGATAAGCGTCATGATAGCGGTGCCGCTTGCCCTGCTCGCGCTTTTCTCGCATCCCTCACTTTATATCTGTACCTATGCCGACGCATACAGTGCGCTGAATGCACTCGGCGGAATGGGAGCCGTATTCTGCCTCGTTTCACATACCTGTTGCGGCGGTGATCCCGATATAACGGCGGCATTCGGCGCACGCTCAAAAGTACCCGGAAACCGTGCGCTCTCCGTGCTTGCAGTTTCCTGCGGTGCATTTGTCTCGGCGGCTGCATTTCATGCGCTCGTCGCCCATGCAGCGTATACAGCCGGCGTAAAAATATTCTTCATTTTCGCCGAATGGATTTTCTCCTTTATCAGGCTCGGAGCATATGCCTTCACCCTGTGCGACTGCGCCTCCTCACAGAAAAGCACCGCGGCAAAAACTGCTGTTTCCTCCGTGATATGGCTCTCCTCTGCGGCAACGCTCGCCGCTCTTTCGCGCGGCGGTCGTGCCTGCCGTCTCCTCTTTGATATTGCCGCCGTCGTAAATGTATTTTTTGTCGTCATGCTCGCAGCCGACGTGCTTTTCCGAAATAAAAAGAGCCGCCGAGGCGTAGCAAAAAGAGGATAATGCCATATAATGTGACAGTGGGCGGACTTTCGTTTTCGGCGGGAGTCCGCACGAAACCCGAAAGGAGAAAATATATGGCAGAAAATTCATCTGTGGGATATCTCTTAGTTCAGGTCTCGTCCGCATTCGGCGCCATGCCGATACCGAATGCCGCGGTAGCCGTGCGCACGGTGACGGACGGTGTACCGAAAATATATTCGGTCATGGTAACCGACAGCGACGGCAGGACGGATGCGCTCGCTGTTCCTGCTCCCGACCCGTCGCTTTCGCTTATCCCCGGAAGTACTACCCTTCCGTATTCCGTAGTAAATATAGAGGTGTCGGCAGACGGATATTACGGCTATACGGCACTGAATGTACCTGTTTTTGCGGGGCAGACCTCCATTCAGAGCGTGAACGCCATTCCGATACCCGATTCGCAGAATTTCACCGTCAATCCCGACCTCAGTCTGACGGTGAACGAGAGCGAGCCGCCGAATCTCTGACAGGAGGAAAAAATGGATATTTATCCCGTCATTCCCGAAACGATAACGGTGCATCTCGGCGCGCCCGACTCCGACGCCGCAAATGTCACCGTAAGCTTTCCCGATTACATAAAAAATGTCGCCTCAAGCGAGGTTTATCCCACATGGCCGGAAAACGCCATCCGCGCAAATATCTACGCGCAGATATCCTTTGCGCTCAACAGAGTCTATACCGAGCATTACCCTTCGCTCGGCTATGATTTCGATATCACCAATTCCACGGCTTATGACCAGTCCTTTGTAAACGGCAGGGAAATTTTTGAAAACATAAGCCGGATAGTGGATGAAATCTTCAATAGCTATATCAGGCGGGAAAATTCGGTAGAGCCGCTTTTCGCCTCATACTGCAACGGTACGACCGTCACATGCGACGGGCTTTCGCAATGGGGCAGCGTCAGCCTTGCCGAGCAGGGGCTTACGCCTTATGATATCCTTAAAAATTACTACGGCGATAATATCGAGCTTGTCACCGACGCGCCTATCGCAAATATAGAGCCGTCGCTGCCCGCAGGTCCCATAAAGCTCGGCTATTACGGAAATAATGTGCGCTTCATTCAGGTGCGGCTGAACAGGATATCGGCAAATTATCCGTCGATTCCGAAAATTCAGCCCGTGGACGGCATTTACGGACCCGAAACGGAAGCCGCCGTAAAGGAATTTCAGCGCATTTTCAACCTCACGCAGGATGGAATAGTAGGTCCCGCCACATGGTATAAGATACAGTTTGTTTTCAATTCCGTGAAGCGGCTGAGCGAGATACAGAGCGAGGGCGTGCTGATAGGTGAAGTGCAGAAGCTGTTTCCGGCAAGTCTGAAGCTCGGCGACAGCGGCATGGGTGTTTCCGTTATACAGTATTTTCTGCGCATAGTCGGGCTTTTCAATCCCGATATACCCATCATCGAGGTCACGGGAACATACGACGAGGCGACAGCGGAGGCTGTCCGCGCCTTTCAGGAGCAGTACGGTCTGCCGCAGACAGGCGTAATGGACGCGGAAACATGGTATACGCTCTTTGATGTTTATACGGGTGCCGTAGCAACGGTAACACCCGAACAGCTCGGTGTTTCGAGCGAGCCTTTCCCGGGGCGCTTTCTCAGACTCGGTTTTGAGGGCGATGATGTACTGACCCTGCAAAAATATCTGAATGCCGCAGGCAAGGAATACGAGCAGATACCGACTGTTCCGGAGGATGGCATATTCGGCGAGGAAACGCGCGATGCGGTTTATGCCGCGCAGGCTGTTTTTGATTTTCCGATAACGGGAACGGTGGGTCCGCTTCTCTGGAGCGCGCTTGCCAATATCTATACATATGTGGAAAGCGGAAATGCCCGCGTCGCGGGGCAATATCCCGGGAACAGCGATAAATTTTCCTATTCCGAGACGGAAAATACAGATGAAGGCGGTGGCGCAAATGAATGAAATATATGAGCTTCAGGTGATGCTTCGGCGCATAGCGCAGATTGATAAATGTATTGATGTGGTCAATCCCTCGGGGGTATACGACAGGGAAACGGCGGATGCCGTTTCCGAATTGCAGGAGCAAAACGGGCTTCCCGTGACAGGCAGAGTGGACAATGCCACATGGGATATGATAACGGCACTTTTCACCGCTGCCGTCGGCAGGATAACGGGCGGCGGAACTCCGCTTTATGTTTTTCCTCACTCAAATTATGCGGTGAAAGCCGGCGAAATAAGCGATATCGTAATGGCGGTACAGCTCATGCTGAATGCGCTCTCGCATGTATATGACGACTACTATGAAATTTCCCCGAGCGGCGTATATAATACGGAAACAAAGGATGCCGTCACGCATTTTCAGGTAATAAACCGCCTGCCGCAGACAGGCGTTGTCGATGCGAAAACATGGGATGCCATAGTGAATAATTATAATGCTTTCGTCAATAATCCGTACTATGAATAGGGTGTGCGTGGGTATTGATTGTATGGATAATTGACCGATTTGCGAAGCGAACGCGGTCAATTCATGATGATGAAAAAGAAACATGAAGAAACTTTTTGTTTTATTGTACTTTTCAATGACGAAAAGTACCAAAAGTCATTTAAGAGGGCTTTCCTCCCTCTTAAAAATCTTCTTCCGCGTGCACGAGTTAGTCGCGAGAGTCATGCGTGGCGAGTGCGTGCGGCAAACGGCAAAACGAAAGTCGGTGGTTTTGCGCTCCTCTCAACCTCATACTACCACGCGTGCGAACATATCACACGAAAAAGCCGAGCAGATTCGTGCACGCATTGTCTGCACGCCCGCTGAAAGTGCATGGCGGGCGTGGGTTAAGTAAGTGCGCTAAAGGAATAAAAAAATAACCATTACTGACTCCTCATCCGTCGCTATTGCGGTTCCCCTTCTGCCCCAGTCTCGGCGACGCCGACCGCGTTTGCTTCGCAAATCGGTCAATTCCCCCTGTCTCGGCGACGCCGACCGCGTTTGCTTCGCAAATCGGTCAATTCCCCACAGGAGAAGGCTATACCAAAAATGCTTTTATCTGTTTTTCCGGTGAAAATACTTTTTCGACAGACTGAAAATCTCCCTGCGGAAAGTCCGCAGGGAGATTTGAGTTCAATACAATATGCAATTATTTCTTCTTTTTGATGATGAATATCGCAGCCACTGCGACAGCGGCGGCAACGACGATAACCACAACCACGATAACAACTGCAGAACTGCTCTTTTCGCCCGTACCGCCCGTTGTTTCAGATGTGCTTTCAGCAGTAGTAGCGGATGTCTGCTCGGCGGTGGTCTCAGCCGAGCCCGATGTAGCGGAAGAAGAGGTTGTCTCCTCGCTGCCGCCGTTCCACTTTGCATAAATTGTTATCGTTCCGCCCTCTGTTATCTCCTCAGAGAAATAGAAAGGAATCGTCAGGGCCTCATCCTTATACCATCCGGCAAAAGTCTTGCCCTCCTGCTCATCGGGGATTATTTCCTCGATTGCTTCGCCTACCTTGAAACCGAAGATTAGCTCGGCAACAGTCGCATTCTTGATAACAAAGCTTACCGCCTCATCCTCTGCTTCCCATCTCGGATAGAGAGGAATATCAACGCAGTTTTCTTCTATCACATTGAAATTATATTTCTCTGTGAGCTCCTCATCTCTGTACCATCCGCAGAAAACATATCCGCTCTTGTTCATGGAAGGAAGCTTTGCCATGTCAAACATTTCGCCCTTCTTTACCGTAACGCCGAAGGAACGTTTGCCCGCACCGTTTGTATAGAAGAGAAGCTTATAGCTTGTTTTTACTATCGGCTTGCCGGAGGTTGTACCGTTGCCTGTATTTACCTCGGTGGCAACCGAACCGACTGTTTCAAACTTGTAGTAATACTTTGTATATTCGTTAAGACCCGTTATGGAAGCATATACAGTTCTCTTGCCGTCAGAGGAAGCCTCGGCTGTACCGACGACATTAGTCATAGCGGCATCGCTGTAAAGCGTAAGCTTGCCGCCCGTAACGGTATTGCCGTTGAACTGGCTGATTATAGCTTCAACCTTGAATTCGCCTGCAGTAGGAGATGACATGGAAACCTTGGAATAGGTCGGTTGCTTTGGCGCACCGGTAACCTTGATTCTCATTTCGTTACCCTTGGGGTCGAGCATTTCTATCTTTACATAGTAATTTTCGGCTTCTTCATCTGTCATTGCCGTATACCATGTCTCACTTCCGGCAAACTTGAAATTGTAGGATTCAAAGATGTTATTTCCTTTGGTGTTATCCCATGCTTTTCTGCCGCTGACTCCGTTTGAGCAAACAGGAGTAAGACCGGGCGCATGAGGCGAGCCCTTCCAACAGTTCGGCAGTGTTTCGGATTCCATTATTCCCTCGTCAACATGCCAAATCTGAATGCCCCTTTCCGCAGGATCAATGGCATCAAATGTCTCGGGAGTTACAGTATATCTGTTCTCTATGAGATAATATTCCTTGGGATTGTTTGTATTTACGCGGATAATATTGTATTCGCCCTTCTCACTCTCGCGGGAATAGAGCGTATATTCGCCGTCCTGCGCAACGGTAACACCCTGAAAACCATACCATGTGAGGTAATATGGGTCAATGGCAGAAGGAGCAACACCCTTCTTCACGCCCTTGTTTCCGCCTATACCCGAGCCGCCGCCCTGAAGAGCTATTTCGCCGGGACCGCCGCACCATGTATAGCCGCCGTATGTATAAAGGTCATTTGCACCGAGCACATGACCCAGCTCATGCGCGATGGAGCCGAAGGAAAGCGGGCTTCCCGAGGACTGCATTTCGCCTACAACGGCATATTTTGCGCCATCGTCGCCCTTCATAACGCGCACTCCGTTTATTTTCGTATGCCATGCCGTACCGTTCTGCTTATAGCTGCCCATACGCCATGTGCTGATACCGTCATCAGCCATACCGAATTTCGTGCTGCGTCCGGCAATGATATAGACAACGCTGAGCTCTTTCCAGCTCAGACCCCCGCTTCCGTCCTTATCGAAGCTCTTGAAATCGACATATTCCGCTGCCGCATTTAGCGCCGTAATTCTTGTTGTACCGATATCGGTGGGGTTGACAGAGCCGCCGGCATTGCCCGGGTGCTTTTCTTTGAGCGTAACATAAACGATACCGTTGTTCGCTTCACCGTATGTTTCTGTGGCGGGCGTGAAGTAAAACTTGTCATTTGACATGAGCTTGAAATAATTCTTCATCGTATAGCCGTCATCGCCGAAGAGTATTTTTGACCAGTAGGATTCCTCGGAATGAGCCCACTGCTCACCGTAGGACGGCAGATTGGGGTCTGTGGTCGAGAGACCCTCTTCATATGCGTCCTTACCGTCGCCGTCGGGATCGTAGCTCACCACAAGCACGAGCAGCGGCACGGGATCAACGCCCGAATATTCGAATCCGGTGTCCTTGAGAGTAAAGCTTGCCGCCGAAAGTGTAAGCGGGAGCATGAGCGCCACCATCACAAATGCGATAAGCGCACAAAAGATTCTTTTCATAATTTTCCTCCTGAAAATATTTTCATATTTTGCGACAATTCGCAGTCAAGGTGCAAAAATCACCGCTATATCCGTCAAATTTCGCATTATTATGCAGAGTACATTATACTATAAAAATGTGAAAAAGTCTATCTTTTTTCAAAACAAATTTGCACTTCGTGATTTTGCATAAAAATCGGGTGTCGTTTTTGGCATGCGCGCCAACCGGATAGAGGATTTTTTATTTTGTCTATTGACTGAATTTGAATTTTATATTGAGGGGTCGGCGCCTCGACGACCCGCATGGGTAGGGGAATTAACACATATGTGAAGCATGTGTGTCGGCGTCGCCGAGACGGGGGGCGAACATCGTTCGCCCGCGAAGATACTTAAAGAAACTTTTCTTCTTCTCGCGCTTTTGAGTGACCAAAAGCGCGGCAAAAGTCAGCAAGGAGGACTCGCGCCGTCCTCCTTGCAAACCACCGCGGCGTGCACGAGTTAGTCGCGCGAGCCATGCGTGGCAAGTGTGTGCGGCACAGGATAAAGTGAAAATCGGCAGTTTTGCCGCTCTCCGCAACCTCATACTACCACGCGTGCGAACATATCACACGAAAAAGCCGAGCAGATTCGTGCACGCATTGTCTGCAC
>ENA-UERK01000384-UERK01000384.1-human-gut-metagenome-genome-assembly--contig:-NODE-384-length-39559-cov-19.054886_pt1 | contig 39559 bp, 34 predicted proteins | sample MGYA00242957_ERZ507957 | MGnify/ENA primary metagenome ERZ507957 (study PRJEB26167, sample SAMN06115538) | human gut metagenome | host: Homo sapiens | place: China:Heilongjiang | collected 2015-11-06...
AATATTATACCACAAAAATCCCATTTGTCAATACATTTGTGCGCAAAAAGCGGCACATTTTTTATTTTGTGCCGTTTTTTGAAATATTATCCTTATTTTTTCCTTATTTTTATTGATAAATCGGAAAAAAGGTAGTATAATTATATAAATATAATCGGGGAAAATTTTTACTGCAGGGGGAGAAAATGAAAAAAATCCGCGAGATAAGATCGGGAAACGACACCATTATTATCAAAGAGGTGGAAACAAGAGGCGATCTGCGCCGCTTCATCCGCTTTCCGGACAGACTCTATAAGGGCAACAGCAGTTACTGTCCGAATCTCATGCTCGATGAAGAGGAAAATCTGAGACGTGATAAAAACCCTGCCTTTGAATATTGCGAGGCGCGATATTTTATGGCATATAAAAACGGCGAGCCGGCAGGCAGAATTGCGGCGATACTCAATAAGCGCTTCAATGAAGTCTGGGGGCAGAAATGCCTGCGCTTTTCCAGATATGATGTCATAGACGATATCGAAGTTTCGCGCGCACTGCTCGCCGAGGTGGAAAACTGGGCAAGGGAACTCGGCATGGATAATATTCAGGGTCCGATGGGCTTTTGCGACCTTGACCATCAGGGACTTCTTGTCGACGGCTTCGATGAGAGGGGACTTTTCATCACCACATATAATCATAAATATTATGCCGACCATCTCGATGCACTCGGCTACGGTAAGCGCGTAGACTGGGTGGAGCGCGAGGTAAAGGTGCCTGATGAGCTTGACCCGAGAATAGAGCGCATAGCCGAATATTCGCTCCGCCGCGATGGGCTTCGCGTAGTCGAAATGAAAAAGACAAAAGAGGTCGTACCTTATGTCGCAGGGATATTCGACCTGCTTTTTGATGCATACAAGCACCTCTATGGCGTTATACCTCTTACGGAGAAGCAGGTGCAGCTATATAAAAATCAGTTTATCTCCATGGTCAAGCCCGATTTTCTGCTTGTTGTCGTGGATAAAAACGATAAGCCGATATGCTTCGGTGTTATAATGCCGAGTATGCTTGAGGCTGTGCAAAAAGCGAAGGGAAGGCTTTTTCCCTTCGGCTGGATACCTATGCTTCATTATTTCACGCAGAAGAAATTCGATGTGCTTGAAATGATGCTCATCGGCACGGCACCCGAATATATGGGCAAGGCTGTGAATGCAAATCTTATCACGCATATGTTCCGCGGAGCGAAGAAATATGGCGTAAAATATGCCGAGACAGGACCTATGCTCGAGGATAACTATCAGATTCATTCCATGTGGGAAAAGAATTTCGAGTCGCGCTGTCATAAGCGCCGCCGTTGCTATATAAAGAAGCTCTCGGAGGAAGAATGAGATATCTTTTCACAGCACTCGGCGTGCTTTTTCTGCTCGCGGCGATATATATGGCGACAGCTTATTTCTGCTTTCGCAAAGCGGCGCGAAGAGGAAGGGAAGCGAATATCGATAAATTTCTTGCCGCCAAGCAGTTTGACGGCTATCGTGAGGAGCTGAGCGCGGCAATAGCCTATGTGCGTTTGCTTCCGTATGAGGATGTATATATCACCTCGGGCGACGGCTTGCGGCTTCATGCCAAGGTTTTCCGAGCCGAAAACGAGCGGGCGGCTGTCCTGCTCTTTCACGGCTATCGCTCGGACTACGGATATTTTGATTTCGGTGCGGTAATAAGAAAATATCTCGAAAAAGGAATAAGCCTGCTCCTTGTCGACCAGCGTTCGCACGGAAAAAGCGAGGGCAAATATATCGGCTTCGGCATAAAGGAGCGCGGCGACTGCCTGCTCTGGGCGGCAGAGGCGACACGCATTTTCACGGGTCTGCCGCTTGTGCTCGAGGGGCTTTCAATGGGCGCGACCACCGTGCTCATGGCTTCGGGCGATGACCTTCCGCCGGAGGTAAAGGGAATAATCGCCGACTGCGGCTTCACCTTACCGAAAGCGATACTCTCTGAGGTTATACGCGCGGATTATCATCTGCCGCCGCGGCTTATCCTGCCCGCGATGAATTTGTGGTTCCGCACGCTCGCGCATTATGATACAGGAGAATATTCCACCACCGAGGCACTTGCAAAATGCCGCCTGCCCGTTCTTTTCATCCACGGTACGGGGGATGATTTTGTCCCATACCGCATGGGAGAGGAAAATGCCGCGGCATTTCGCGGAGACGGGACTTTCATTTCCGTTTCCGGAGCGGGGCATGGCATGAGCTACCTTGTGAACAGAGAAAAATGCGAAAAGGCACTGGACGCTTTTCTTGCGAAAACGCTTGGAGTCTGAAAAAATACAGGAGAAAGAAAAATATATGAGAATAGTAATAAAAGTAGGAACATCGACGCTTGCTTACAGCACGGGTTTGCTGAATATACGCCGCGTTGAGGAGCTTTGCCGCGCAATGAGCGACCTGAAAAACGCGGGAAACGAGGTCATACTCATTTCTTCGGGTGCCATCGGAATGGGAGTCGGCAAGCTGGGGCTGAAAAAACGCCCGACAGACATTCCCACAAAGCAGGCGGCGGCAGCCGTCGGTCAGTGCGAGCTGATGTATATCTATGACAAGCTTTTCGGCGAATACAATCACACGGTGGCGCAGATACTGCTGACAAAAGAGGACGTGGAGAACGAGACGCGCCGAGAAAACTTCAAAAATACCATGTTCCGCCTGCTTGAGCTCGGTGCGCTACCCGTCATAAACGAGAACGACACCGTTGCCACAGACGAAATTGTGATAGGCGATAACGATACGCTCGGCGCGATAGTGGCGGCAAATGTCGATGCCGACCTGCTCGTTCTGCTTTCGGATATCGACGGGCTCTATACGAGCGACCCGAGAAAAAATCCCGATGCGAAGCTTATCCCCGTCATAGAGGAGCTGACTCCCGAGGTTATGGCTCTGGGCGACGGCAAAGGCTCCGAGCTGGGCACGGGCGGCATGAAAACCAAGCTCCACGCCGCCGAGATAGCGACGGGTGCGGGCATAGATATGATAATCGCAAACGGCGCAAACCCTGCCGCACTCTACAATATAGCGGACGGCAAGGCACTCGGCACGCGTTTTTTGGGAAAGAGGAAATAAATTTATGACAACGGCTGAAATACTGAAAAATGCCAATGCGGCAAAGGCGGCGCTTGCCGCGCTTTCCGCAGAGGAGAAGAATAAGGCACTCCTTGCCATGGCGGACGCGCTGACGGAAGATAAAGACGCTATTCTTGCGGCAAACGCCTCCGATATGGAAAAGGCGGAGGCAGAGGGACGTTTTTCCCGTGTGATGCTCGACAGACTGTCGCTGAACGAAGCGCGAATCGCCGCAATGGCGGAGGGTATACGCGCCGTCGCCGAGCTGGAAGACCCTGTAGGCGTGCTTCTCTCACATACAGTGCGTCCGAACGGACTTGAAATAGACAAGGTTTCCGTTCCGCTCGGCGTCATCGCGATAATCTATGAGAGCCGCCCGAATGTCACCTCCGATGCCGCGGCGCTCTGCCTCAAGAGCGGCAATGTCTGCATTCTGCGCGGCGGCAAGGAAGCGTATGCTTCATCCCATGCCATAGCCTCGGCGATGCGCCGCGGACTTGCCGATTGCGCTCTCCCGATGGATTTTGTGAATATCATCGACGATACGGGCAGAGGAAGCGCCGAGGAGCTGATGCTCGCGCGCGGCTATGTCGATCTGCTTATCCCGCGCGGCGGCGCAGGACTTATCCGCGCCTGCGTGGAGAAGGCGATAGTCCCCTGCATAGAAACAGGGACAGGCATATGCCATATCTATGTTGATAAAAGCGCCGATTTCGATAAGGCGCTGAAGATAATCGAAAATGCAAAGACAAGCCGCCCTTCCGTATGCAATGCGGCGGAGGTATGCCTTGTGCATAGGGATATAGCGGCGCAGTTTCTGCCGGAGCTGAAAAAGGTGCTTGTCGATAAGCGCAGGAAAGCGGGACTTGTGCCCGTGGAACTGCGGCTTGATTCCCGCGCTGCCGCGATAATTGACGGCACGCCTGCCGGCGAGCGCGATTTTGATACGGAATTTCTCGATTATATCATGGCTGTCGGCATTGTCGACGATGTGCGCGCCGCGGCGGAGCATATAGCGTGCCATTCCACAGCGCACAGCGAGGCAATAGTAGCCGAGGACAAGGCGGCGCAGGAAACCTTTGCCTCCCTTGTCGACAGCGCGGCGGTATATATCAATGCGTCCACGCGCTTTACCGACGGCGGCGAGTTCGGGCTTGGCTGTGAGATGGGAATTTCCACGCAGAAGCTCCACGCGAGAGGTCCTATGGGGCTTCGCGAGCTGACTTCATATAAGTATATAATCAGAGGCGACGGAAATATCCGCTGAATTCAAAAAGGAGACTGAAATGAAATATAAATTTGGTTTCATCGGTACAGGAAATATGGGCGGCGCGCTCGCCCGCGCCATTGCGGAAAAGACGGAGCCGGAGGAAATGCTCCTCGCAAACAGAACGGAGGAAAAGGCTCGGATTCTGGCAAAGGAGCTGGGTTGCGATTACGGTACGAACGCCGATGCGGCAGGCAAATGCAGATATATTTTTCTCGGAGTGAAGCCGCAGGGTATGGCGGCACTCGCCGAGGATATTTCGCCTGTGCTTGCCGCGCGCGGGGACAGATTTATTCTTGTCACCATGGCGGCAGGGCTCTCTACGGAGAGGATTTCCGCGCTTTTCGGCGGGAATATCCCCGTCATCCGCATCATGCCGAATACACCCGTTGCGATAGGTGAAGGCATGATTCTCTGCACGGCAAATTCACTTATTACCAAGGAGGAGCTTGCCGAATTTGCCGAGGCAATGGAATATGCGGGCATCTGCGATATGATTTCCGAGGAAAAGATAGACGCGGCGAGCGTCATATCCGGTTGCGGACCGGCATTCATGTTTATGTTTATCAGCGCATTTGAGGAGGCGGGCAAGGCACTCGGGCTTGACGGCGAAAAGGCGCGGCTCTATGCCGAGCAGACCATGCTCGGCGCGGCGGGATTGGCGCTTTCCTCAAAGGAGGCACCCGAGGAGCTGAAAATAAAGGTTTGCAGTCCCGGCGGAACAACGATAGAAGGTGTTCACAGCTTTGAGCAAAATGAGCTTTCGCGCATTGTGCTTGAGGCGGCGCAGGCTTCATACAGACGCACGCTCGAGCTTGCGGGAAAATGAATAAAAAGGGAACTTCCACGAAAAATGCAAGGCTGCATTTCGGGCGGTTTCCTTCTTTTTTTGAAGGCACGGTATAAATGTCTGTATAAATTTACATTCTAATATCATATATCAAATCAAAAACTATTGAAAAATTCATGATTTTATGATATGATGTAAATTAAGAAAGTATACACAAAAAAGGACGGTGCTTTTCACTATGGAAAAGAAAACGCGAAGCGGATTTTTCCGTTATGTTCCGATATGGTCGCTTGTATTTTTTGCGCTCGGTGCAGTGGCTTTTGCCATTGAACTTATCGCAAAAAAGAGCGTGGCGCTTTCCGATTTCATAAACGATACCTCGGGCGTTGCCATCCGTGCGATGCTCGCCGTGCCGACGAGCATCATCCCGTTTTCCCTCGCGGAATTTCTCATCATAGCTTCGCCGCTCCTCGTGGCATTGATTATATTTCTTATCGTGCGCGCCGCGAGAAAATCGTCGGCTCAGGCGATACGCTTTGCCGTGGGTTTTGTTTCCTGCGCCGCGCTTATATATGCCGTTTTTATTTTCGGTTACGGCACGGGATATTACGGCACGACGATAGATAAAAAAATGGAGCTGGATAAAAAAGAGGTTTCCGCCGAGGAGCTTTACGAGACAGGCAGAAAGCTTGTTATCGGCGCGAAAAAAGAGCTGGAAAATATCGATTTTGCGCATGACGGCGGCTCCTATATGCCGTACACATATTTTGAAATGAATAAAAAGCTCAATGCCGCATATAAGACCACCTGCGGGAAATATCCGTTTCTGCATAAGCTCTGTACAAATACAAAACCCATAATGCTCAGCGAGAAAATGACATATACGCATCTCTCGGGCGTTTACTGCTTTTTCACGGGAGAGGCGAATGTAAATACAAATTATCCCGATTATATCGTCGCCACCTCGGCGGCTCATGAAATGGCGCATCAGCGCGGCATAGCCCGCGAGGATGAGGCAAATTTCGCGGCTTTTCTCGTCTGCATCAACAGCGATGACCCATATCTGCGCTACAGCGGATATGTCGATGTTCTGCTCTCGGTGCTGAACAGCCTCGCTTCCGCGGACAAGACCCTCCATGCACAGCTCTGGGCGATGGTGCCGCAGGAGATTCGCTCGGAATACGCGGCATACAGCACGTTTTTTGAGAAATATCGCGAAAATAAGGTTGCCGAAACAACGGAAAAAATAAACAACACATATATTGAGGATCACGGTCAGCCTGCGGGGACAAAAAGCTATGGGCTCGTGGTAGACCTGACCGTCGCATACTATAAGGCAGAGGCGGCAAAGGCGCAGGCGGCGGAGTGAAACTTGCAAAGAAGCCGCAGACGGTAGCCGCGAAAAAGAAAGGAGAGGGAACGCATGGCGGAGAAAAAGCCGATAAAAAGAATACTTTCGGCATTATTGCTTTCGGCAATGCTGTGTACCTGTCTTTTTGCCGTGGGGGACAGTGCGCCGAAGACGCTGAATTTCGCCATTGTTGCCGACAGCACTGCAATAAAGGGCTGTGCCTCAGGCGTGTCGGTGCTGGACAGTTATTTTGCCATGGCAAGAAAATACAGCGTGCGCCCTGTCATTTTTATCAAGGCGGACGGGCTTGAATACGGACCTGACCTTGTCTTTGCGCTTTCCAAGCTGAAGGTGCAGGGCTATGAGATATATCCTGCCGCGGAAAATCCCGAGGCGGCATATAAATTCCGCGATTTTATGCGCCATGTGGCAAAGCACGGTGTGCCGTTTGTACTCACGAAAAATGCCGATGCGGAATTTGAAAATTTCGGGAAGATATATTACAAAACGACGGTGCGCTTTTATGAAGAGCTGATTTCGTCCGTGTATTCCGGAGAAAAGGGCTGTACGGCATTGTTTCTTTCGGGAGAGAGCCTCTATGCGGCGGAGCTGATGCTCACCAATAGTAAGGCAAGCGGCACGGTGCCCGCCGATATATACGCGCTCGTGAAGCTGAATGCGCAGGAGTGATATTAAAGCTTTCGCCCACCCCCATTAAAGTTTAGGTCAAGCCTTTGGGGAGGCTTGCGGGTTCAAAGGCGCGGAGCCTTTGTCGCACTCCGCAGAGCGCGAAAGCTTACATGGCACTTCTTTTTGATAGCTTTTTCTTCGTGCCTGCTCACGCGAAGAAAAAGCGGGTAGGGATTTGATTTTTATTTTGTCTGTTGGTGAAATTCGGGCTTTGGATAGTAGGGGAGACCATTGGTCTCCCGCAAAGAGACATAAAGAAACTTTTCTGTTAGTGTTCTTTTCGCTTGTCCGAAAAGAACGAAAAGGACAAAAAGAGGAAAGTATTGACTCCCGTCTCGGCGACGCCGACACACATGCTTCGCATATGTGTCAATCCCTCTTTTAAACTCCTTCTGTCGCCTCGCGGCGACCGGTGCGAACAAAGTGCCCCGACCGTCCGACCATAGCATAGCCGCGGCTACAGGTTCGAAACGCTCAAGCGCCGACTCGGATTTACTGCTGTGCCATGTCAGGCTACGGCGAACCTCGCGGTTGAGCTTTTGGCAAAAGTTTGGGTGCGAACATAGCGAGATAGGGTTTGTTTTGATAGTCCCGTCAGCACACTTACTCCACCCACGCCCGCCCTGCATTTATAGCGGGCGTGCATGCAATGCGTGCACGAATCTGCTCGGCTTTTTCGTGCGATATGTTCGCACGCGTGGTATGGCTGAGATTGCGGAGAGCACAAAATTATCGATTTTTGCTTTGCTCCGTGCCGTACACACTCGCCACGCACTGCTTCCCGCGACTAACTCGTGCACGCCGCCAGTGGTTCGGAAGGAGGACGGCGCGAGTCCTCCTTGCTGACTTTTGGTACTTTTGGTCATGCAAAAGTACGATAAAGGAAAAGTACGATAAAACAAAAGTAAAACAAAACAAAACAAAACAAAACCACTACACGACCCCACACATTTCATAAACACAACAAAGGAGGAGCTCCTATGGCTGAAAACGAAAGAAAGAAAAGAATCCTCATCGTCGAGGATGAGAAGCGGATTTCTCAGCTTCTTGAGGTCAATCTGATGATGGCAGGCTACGAATGCGAAACGGCAAGCGACGGCGAGCTCGGACTCCGGCGCGCTTTGGAGGGCGATTTTGACCTGATACTGCTCGACCTCATGCTCCCGAAAAGAGACGGCTTTTCCGTTTGCCGCGAGGTGCGCAAAACGCTTGCCACTCCGATAATCATGGTCACGGCAAAGGAGGATGAAATAGATAAGGTTATGGGGCTTGACCTCGGTGCCGACGACTATGTGACAAAGCCCTTTTCCATTAAGGTGCTGCTCGCGAGAATCAAGGCAAATATCCGCCGCAGCTCGGGCGAATTTGTCGATGTGAAAAAGGCGGACGAGGGCGATAAGGATGCGGATAAAATAGTTATCCGCGAGCTTGTGATAGACAACAGAAATTTCACCGTGAAAAAAGGCGACCGCGAGATAGAGCTTTCAAATAAAGAATATGAGGTGCTCCTTTTTCTTGCACGCAATGCGGGACAGCTTTTCACAAGAGAAGAGCTGCTGAATAAGGTCTGGGGCTATGATGGCTTTCTCGGCGACCTGCGCACGGTGGATGTCACAATGTCCCGCCTGCGCTCGAAGATAGAGGATGTCCCCGCCGAGCCGGAATATATTCTCACAAAAAGAACAAAGGGGTATTACATACCCAACTGACGGGAGAAGCAAATGTATAAGAATCTGCATTTCAAGATAATTCTTATCCTTGCCATATTTACGATAACGCTCATGTCTGTCATCGGTGCGGTGCTTATCGGAAGCGCCTTCAATTTTTACAGCAATGATTTCATGACGCAGATGGAGCAGGCTTTTGAAGTGAACGGCAACCTCGTTTCCGAGCTTCGCTCGGCTTTTGACCTGAGCGATTACGCCGCGAGACAAAACGAGATACTCAAAGCCTATTCGGGTGTGCTCGGAATAGATAAATACAGAGATTATTTTATCCTTGATACAAACGGCGATTTTCTTTACGGCTCTGTTGCGGACAGCGCGGAGGCAATGGAAAAAACGCCGAATATCATTTCCGCCATGTCGGGAAAAACAGGTGCGCAGAAGCATCTGCGGACAAGCTATATTGATTATGCCACGAGAATAGAGAGCGGCGACGGAAAAAATGCCGTTATCGTCTGCGTCAAGGACAGTCAGGAGGATGTGCGTTCGCTTTCCGTGATGATTTTCCGCATCACGGTGCAGGCGATGTTCTTCGGAATGCTGGCGGCTATCGTGCTGTCATTTTTCCTTGCCAAGGCGATAACGGAGCCGATACGCACGCTCACCGTCGGCGCGCAGAGAATAGCCGAGGGCGAATTTGATAAATCCGTCGATGTAAAGGCAAATGACGAGATAGGTGCGCTTTCCGAAACATTCAACTATATGAAGGATGTACTCAAGGGCACGCTTGACGAGATTTCGGGTGAGCGCAGGAAATTTGAAACGCTCTTCCTCTATCTCAACGATGCCGTCATAGCCTTTGACAGCTTCGGCTCACTCATGCATATCAATAAAATGGCAAAAAAGCTCTTTCACTTCGGCACGCCCGAGGGAGAGCGCTTCCTGAAATATTTCAATTTCACGCAGATGGTACGTATGCTGAATATAGATTACCGCAGGATAGCCGACGAATACAAGGCAAGCGGCAATTACAGCATGCACGATGTCATATATGACGGCAAGGCGCTCGATATCATGCTCGCCGATTTCCGCTATACCGAGGCAAATACCGAGAGCCACGGTATCATGTGTGTTATCCACGATATCACCGAGCGATATGAGCTTGATAAATCCCGCAGGGAATTTGTCGCCGATGTTTCGCATGAGCTTCGCACGCCGATACAGTGTATACGCGGCGCGGCGGAAACCGTGCTGGAATGTCCGACTCTGCCTGCCGAAATGCGCGATGATTTTCTGCGCATGGCGATAGACGAATGCGACAGAATGACGAGAATCGTCGGCGATTTGCTTGTGCTTTCCCGCCTTGACAACCGCCGCACTCAGTGGAAGATAGAGACCTTCACGGCGGACGAGTTCCTCTCCCGCATGCATGATATCATGGCAGGCGAGGCGGCGGCGCACGGGCATACGCTCGTTTTCGATTGCGAGCCGAATATTCCGCCGGTCACCGCCGATAAGGAAAAACTCCAGCAGGCGCTGATAAATGTTATTTCAAATTCCGTCAAATATACGAAAAACGGCGGCAGGATAGTCGTTACGGCAAAAGCCGAGCAAAACGGCGTGCTGATAAATGTCCGCGATAACGGCATGGGTATCCCTCCTGAGGATATTCCTCGGCTCTTTGAGCGATTCTACCGCGTGGAGAAGGCAAGAACAAGCGATGCGGGCGGCACGGGACTCGGTCTTGCCATTACAAAAGAGATAGTCGATGCCCACGGAGGGCAGATATGGGTAGAGAGCGAGCTCGGCAAGGGTACCTCAACATGGATAAGAATACCCTACGAATGCAGGCTTGCCGAGGGCGAAGGCGGCAAAGCGGAATAAGCTTGCCATGATAAAAACGCAAAGGAGATGAGCGCATGAAGCTGAAGGAAATAATCAAGACAGTTGCCGTCTGCATACTGACGGTGTCACTCACCTGCCTTTGCGTCGTATATATGCTGCTCTATCAGCAGTCGGACAATGCGGCTTTCACGCGCGATGATTATCTCAAGATAAAGAGAGAAAATACGCAGTACAGCTATACGGAGCATTACAGAACCTCGTTTGTCATTCCCGAGGAGATAGTGCTTGCCTGCGAGGGAGACGGAAAATATCTGCTCATGGCGGAGAACGGCACCTCTTCTGCGGCGGACGAAATCTCAGGGAAATATTTTCAGTGGCTTTTCGGAGAGGCTTCAAGCTCAAAAACGCTCTCGGCAGAGGACGGAAGGGCACTTTTTGCCCGTCTCTGCGGCACGGAAACCTATATCTATATGAAATATCATACGGAGCTTCCGCGCTCGGTGATATACAAGCTTTCCGATATCTCCCGCATGAGCGAGAGGATAAGCGGGGAGGGCATATATGAGCTTTTCATCTTTGCTGTGGCGCCCTATCTGCCGGTCACCCCGACTGAATTGGGGCTTGATACCTACAGCTCCTATCTCTGCGCCGCCACGCGCGATCTCTCGGGAGTATACAGGGTTTTCTATTACACATATAAACCCGAGATAGGAGAGGAGTTTGCCTTTAACAAAAAAATATTTTCGGCATATAGTGATTATGAAAAAATAACCGATTTCAATTTTCTCTCGACTACGGATCTTTATCATGGAATGGGAGTTTCGGGGGAGCGGAATATCAGCACGGTGCTTGTTTTCAGAAAGAGCCTTCCCCTCTCGCGCATGAAGCGCTATTCCGGCTATGATAATCTGCTCGCAGAGGAAAATACGGAGCGCCTGCTGCGCGCTTTCTCCATGAATGCGGGCAAGATTTCCTCCCATACGGACGAAAAAGGCACATATACCTATTATGAAGAGGGGAAGACCCTTTCCATCTCGGCAGACGGCGAATGCCTTTTCACCGTCACCTCGCGGGAATATGCGCCGAGCCTCGCCTTTTCGGGCACGGATGCCGAGCCGCTCGATTATATCGGGGCAACGGCAAGCTTCCTCTCGTCGCTCCCGCTTTTCTCCGATAATATACTTATGCCGGATGTTTCGCTCACGCTCTCCGAGGTAACTCTCGAAAAGGGCTATGCGCGCATCTCCTACGGCTTTCTTTATAATAATGTGCCCGTCATCATAGACGGACGCAATATCGCCGCCTCATTTGAGATATATGACGGTGCCGTGACCGAATGCCGGCTGGAATTTATCACGCTTTCCGGCTGGGGAGAGGCGCTTGCGCTCTCGGAAAACAGGCTCGATATCATGAGCCTGCTCATCTCCTCCGCGGGAGATTTCGATATTTCGGCGGCTTATGCCTTCGATGATGAAAATTTCGCCGCGGGTATATGGTTTTCGCGCTTCGCCGCCGAAAAGAGAGAGGAGGAGAGCAAATGAAATGGAAAAATCTCAAGAGTTTTGCCATAGCCGTGCTCCTCGTGCTTAATGTGCTTTTCGGCATACTTGTGTATATACGCTACACCGATGAAAATTACTATGACAAAGAGCTGACCGAAAATATGACTGCCCTGCTCTCCGAGAGCGATATCGTGCTTGCCGGCAACGCGCTCTCGGATAAGATAGTCAAGCTGAATGCGCTTGTCGGCACGGTTTCCGCCGCGAAAACGGCGGATGCACTCACTCTGATAAGCGGAGCCTCTCCCGAGAGCGAGGGCGAGGCGCTTGTCTGCCGTGCGGGAAACGCCGTATATTCTCATGACGGGAAAAGCACTTTCTCTTATAGGAGAAGCGATATTTCCGAGCCGGATGCCACGGGTGCCGTTTCCGTTGCAAATGCCGAGGAAGAGGGCAGACGTGCGGCGGACGCCGTATGGAAATTTCTCTCGCTTGACAAGATTTTCACGGGAGAGGGAAAATACAAAAGCAAGCTTGTCTGCCGCGATATACGCTACAGCCTCTCGGGAGGCTTCTTTGCGGCGGAGCTTGCGCTCTGCATGGGCGGATTTGAGACCGATAATATACTCACCGCTTATCTGCGTGACGGCGTTCCGCTCATGATAGAGGGGAGCCTGCCGCTCTCGGCACCCGACGGTGCCATGGCTGTTCAGGAGATAGGCATGCTAACAGTGCTCCTCGATGAAAAGGCATACGTGGATACACTCCCTGTGAAAAAAACGCGCATATTATCGCAGATTTCGTATTCATATATCACATGGTTTGATATGAACGGCAAATTTTATTTTACGCCGATATGTGAGCTTCGCTATGAGAGCGGAGAACTCTCCCGCTATGATATGATAACGGGAGAGCGCCTCTGATACCGCATGAGGCAAAAATTTCTCGGAAAGGTTATTTTGTAATGGAGAAAATCGTTATAGACGGCGGAAACGCCCTGCACGGAAGAATAGAGGTAAGCGGCATGAAGAATGCCGCCGTGCCGATAATATTTGCCTGCGTTGCCGTGGGTGATGTCTGCATCATCGAAAATCTTCCAAATATAAGCGATGTGGTAACATCACTTGAAATACTTTTGTCGATAGGCGTGCGTGTGCGCTATCTCGCCGAAAACAGCGTGGAAATAGATGCACGTAATGTTTCTCCTGCTTCAGCCCCATGCGACCTCGTGAAGAAAATGCGAGGCTCATATTATCTCATCGGTGCCATGCTCGGGCGCTTCGGGAGCGTGATGGTGGGACTTCCGGGAGGCTGCGACCTCGGCGCGCGCCCGATAGATCAGCATATCAAGGCTTTTGAGGCGTTGGGCGCGGAGGTTACCGTAGACGGCGGTTTCATAGACGCGCAGACAAAAAACGGCATAACGGGCGCAGGTATTTATTTTGACTGCGTGACCGTCGGCGGCACGATAAATACCATTCTTGCCGCTGTCCGTGCCAAGGGGACTACCATCATCGAGAATGCGGCAAGAGAGCCGCATGTCGTAGATGTGGCAAACTTCCTCAATTTTTGCGGTGCGAGTATCACGGGCGCGGGCACCGATACGATAAAAATAAAGGGCACGGATGAACTGCACGGCTGTACATATGCCATTATTCCCGATATGATAGAGGCGGGCACCTTCATGATAGCGGCGGCGGCAACGCGCGGCAGACTCTATATCAATAATGTTATCCCAAAGCATCTTGATGCCATCTCGGCAAAGCTTGTGGAGATGGGAGTTACCGTTGAGGAATTTGACGATGCCGTGCTTGTTTCGCATAAGGGCGAGCTTTCCCCAGTGACGATAAAGACTATCCCTTATCCGGGCTTCCCGACCGATATGAATCCGCAGGCGGCAGTGCTTCTTTGCCTTGCAAACGGCACGAGCCGACTGCATGAGACGATATATGAAAACCGCTTCCGTTATGTCGAGGAGCTGAAGCGCATGGGCGCAAATATCAAAGTGGAAAAAAGCATCGCCACGATAACAGGCGTCGATCATCTTACGGCTTCCACCGTACGTGCCGTGGATCTGCGCGCAGGCGTTGCCATGGTCATAGCCGGACTTGCCGCGAGGGGCAGGACGGAAATAGATGATATTTATCATATAGAGCGCGGCTATGACAATATAACAAGCAAATTCAAGGCTGTCGGCGCCAATATACATAAGGTCGAGATACCCGACCCGTTCGTTACCATCTGAAAAAAGGAAAAGGACTGAAAAATGAGGGAAATAAGCGTATTTGATATTATCGGACCTATAATGATAGGTCCTTCCAGCTCGCATACGGCAGGCGCGCTTCGCATAGCGCAGACGGCACGCAAAATAGCGGGCGGCAATGTGAAGGCGGTTACCTTCCGCCTCTATGGCTCCTTTGCCAAAACATATGCGGGGCACGGCACCGACCGTGCGCTTGTAGCGGGAATGCTCGGCTTCGATACGGGCGACTATCGCATACGTGATTCCTTCAGGCTGGCAAAGGAAGCGGGGCTTGATTATCATTTCGATATCTGCGAGGAAAATATGCCCGAACTGCATCCCAATACCGTCGATATCACGATGACAGGCGAAAACGGCGAGATAACAAGCGTGCGCGGCTGTTCCGTCGGCGGCGGCAATATCAAAATAGTGATGATAAATTCCGTCGCGATAGAGTTTACGGGCGAATACAATGCGCTTTTCATTTCGCAATACGATAAGCCGGGCGTGCTTGCGGATATCTGCTCCGTGCTTGAGGAAAAGGAAATAAACGTCGCATATATGCGTGTTTATCGTGAGGAAAAGGGCACAAATGCTTATTCTGTCATAGAAATAGACGGCTCGGCGGATGAGAGCGTTATCGAAAGGCTCAGGCGGCTCGATAATATCCGCTCGGTAAAATACCTTACGGCGGAGGCGGAAAAATGAATTTTATCAATGCAAAAACGCTGATTGAAATATGCGAAAATGAAAATATAAAGATTTCCGAGGCGATGCTGCGTCGCGAGACGGAAATTTCGGGTGAGAGCCGCGAAAATATCGTCGCGAGGATGAAGCGTTCGCTTGATGTGATGCGCGAAAGCGTTGCCGAGGCGGGAAATAACAAGAGAGAAATGCTCGGCGGCTTCATCGGCGGGGAGAGCGCCGCCATGCTCCGCCGCATAAGGGAAAAAGGCTCTGTGGCAGGGCTTTCTTCGCTTGCTTCGGCTTATGCAATGGGAGTGCTTGAGGTCAATGCCTCGATGGGCAGGATAGTAGCGGCACCGACGGCAGGCGCTTCCGGTGTGCTCCCGGGAATACTTGTCGCTTCGGCGGAAATATACGGCTTTTCCGATGAAGAGCTGACGGCGGCGCTCTTCAATGCGGGCGCGATAGGATATATCACGGCGAGAAATGCGAGCATTTCGGGCGCGGAGGGCGGCTGTCAGGCAGAGGTGGGAACAGCTTCGGCTATGGCGGCATCGGCTCTTTGTGAGCTTTTCGGCGGCACGCCGAGAGAATGTCTCTCCGCCGCGGGCGATGCGATAGCAAATATTCTCGGGCTTGTCTGCGACCCTATCTGCGGGCTTGTGGAGGCGCCTTGCCAGAAAAGAAACGCCATGGGCGTTTCAAATGCGGTGATATGCGCCGAGATTGCACTTGCCACAGGCGGTAAAACGCTTGTGCCTTTTGATGAGGTGACAGAAGCGATGCTCAGTGTAGGGAAGAGTATACCGTATCAGCTCCGCGAAACTGCGCTCGGCGGCATGGCTGCGGCGAAAAGTGTGAGGGATTGCAAGCCCAAATGTGCAGGGTGTGAACGGGAATGCTAAAAAAGTGCAGACCGAAAAAGTGAAGGGGTGTGTATTTTTTAAGGCGAAAGACATTTATGAAAGCTTAAATTTTTCAGTAATATCGGCATAAGGAAGGCAGGAAATCCGCGCGCGGATTTTCTGCGTCTTATTAAATTCACTTTTTCTCTCGCCGAAATCCGTCTCTGCCGTACGCATGTACGGCGACGAAACGGATATTCGACGATTCTGCGCATTTTTATCTATCCCCTACGGGAATGCTAAAAAAGGCAGACCGAAAAAGCTCACTTGTCATTAAAGTTTTCGCCCGCCCTCAATAAAGTTTTCGAGCACCTTTTTCAAAAGGTGCCGAGGTCAAGGGCGCGCCGCCCTTGTCGCGCTCCGCAGAGCGCGAAATCCCGATATCGGCGTTTTCTTTTTTATAGCTTTTTCTTTTGCGCCTGCATATGCAAAAGAAAAAGCGGGTGAAAGGCTTAATTTTTCATTCTGGCTGTTTGTGAAATTCGGGCTTTGAGATAGTAGGGGCGAACATTGTTCGCCCGCGAAGAAACATAGAGATACTTTTCTTATATCGTACTTTTGCATGACCAAAAGTACCAAAAGTCATTTAAGAGGGCTTTTCCCCCTGTCTCGGCGACGCCAACCAACGCACTGCGTGCATTGGTTCATTCCCCCCTCTTAAAAATCTCCTTCCGCGTGCACGAGTTAGTCGCGCGAGCCATGCGTGGCAAGTGTGTGCGGCAAATAGCAAAGTGAAATCAGATAGTCTCGCGCTCTCCGCAATCTTAACCATACCACGCGTGCGAACACATCACACGAGAGAGCCGAGCAGATTCGTGCACGCATTGCCTGCACGCCCGCTGAAAAAGAGTGGCGGGCGTGAATCTAATATGTGCGCTGACGGGACTATCAAAATAAGCCCTATCTCGCTATGTTCGCACCCAGACCTGCACCATTACTTCGACCCGCGAGGTTTGCCATAGCCTGACATGGCACAGCAGCGAATCCGAGTCGGCGCTTGAGCGTTTCGAACCTGTAGCCGCGGCTAAGCTATGGTTGGATGGTCGGGGAAGTGTGTTCGCACCGGTCGCCGCGAGGCGACAGAAGGTGTTCAAAAGAGGAATACTTTCCTCTTTTTGTCCTTTTCGTTCTTTTCGGACAAGCGAAAAGAACTCTGAAAGAGAAGAATCATAAAGTAACTTTTCGTTTGTCGTACTTTTGTGTGACCAAAAGTACCAACAGTCATCAAAGAGAGCGTTCCCCTCTCTTTGAGAACTCTTCCCGCGTGCACGAGTCAGTCGCGCGAGCCATGCGTGGCAAGTGTGTGCGGCAAATAGCAAAGTGAAATCAGATAGTCTCGCGCTCTCCGCAATCTTAACCATACCACGCGTGCGAACATATCACACGAGATAGCCGAGCAGCTTCGTGCACGCATTGCCTGCACGCCCGCTGAAAAAAGAGGGGCGGGCGCGGGTGGAGTCCGTGCGCTGACGGGACTATCAAAATAACATTTATTTCGCTATGTTCGCACACAGACGCGCACCCAAATCTGAACCGCGAGGTTCGCCATAGCCCGACATGGCACAGTAGCGAATCCGAGTCGGCGCTTGAGCGTTTCGAACCTGTAGCCGCGGCTATGCTATAGCGGGACGGTCGGGGAAGTGTGTTCGCACCGGTCGCCGCGAGGCGACAGAAGGTGTTCAAAAGAGGAATACTTTCCTCTTTTTGTCCTTTTCGTTCTTTTCGGACAAGCGAAAAGAACTCTGAAAGAGAAGAATCATAAAGAAACTTTTCTTTTATCGTATATTAGGCGTTGACATCAGTATATTTCAATATGAGTCTTTGGTGGCGAAAAGGGATTTGCTTTAGACTCTTTTTACAAATAAAAAATCAAGGCAGGAAATCCTCGGATTTCCTGCCTTATATTTTCGCCTTTATAACTTCAGCGCACCATATACCAAAGCTTTCGCTTCACTAAACTTCAGCGCGCCATATACCAAAGCTTTCGCTTCACTAAACTTCAGCACGCCATATACCAAAGCTTTCGCTTCACTAAACTTCAGCGCACCATATACTAAAGTTTCTTTTGCCTACTTTTCTTTTCAAAGAAAAGTACGGTCAAAGAAAAGTAGGTTATTTCATTGCTTCTTCAACAGCAACGGCAACAGCAACGGTAGCACCGACCATCGGGTTGTTGCCCATACCGATAAGTCCCATCATTTCAACATGCGCGGGAACAGAGGAAGAACCTGCAAACTGAGCGTCGCTGTGCATTCTGCCCATTGTATCTGTCATACCGTAGCTGGAAGGACCTGCTGCCATATTGTCGGGATGAAGTGTTCTGCCTGTACCGCCGCCGGAAGCAACGGAGAAATACTTCTTGCCGTTTTCTACGCACCATTTCTTGTATGTGCCGGCAACGGGATGCTGGAAACGAGTCGGGTTTGTGGAATTACCTGTGATGGAAACGCCGACATTCTCAAGCTTCATTATAGCAACACCCTCGGGAACATTGTCTGCGCCATAGCATTTTACAGCCGCGCGGGGACCCTTGGAATAAGCTGTTTCGGAAACAACCTTTACGGTTTCCGTATAGGGGTCAAACTCGGTCTTTACATAAGTAAAGCCGTTGATTCTCGAAATGATGAAAGCGGCATCCTTGCCGAGACCGTTGAGTATAACGCGCAGGGGCTTTACACGAACCTTGTTTGCATTGAGGGCTATCTTGATAGCGCCTTCTGCTGCGGCAAAGGATTCATGACCTGCGAGGAAGCAGAAACATTCCGTCTCCTCGGAAAGAAGCATCTTGCCGAGATTACCGTGACCGAGACCGACCTTGCGGTTTTCCGCAACGGAACCGGGAATACAGAAAGCCTGGAGTCCGATACCGATAGCGGCGGAAGCATCAGCTGCCTTTTTGCAACCTGTCCTGATAGCGATAGCGGCGCCTACAGTGTAAGCCCATATAGCGTTTTCAAAACAGATAGGCTGAGTTTCTCTTACTATTTTATCGCAATCTATACCTGCGGCAAGTGTGATTTCCTTGCATTCCTCGATAGATTTGATGCCGTAATTTGCGAGAACGCCGTTGATTTTATCAACTCTTCTCTCATATCCTTCAAATAATGCCATCTTGCTCCGCCTCCTTACTCTTTTCTCGGGTCGATATACTTGGCAGCTTCGGCAAATCTGCCGTAGGTGCCCTTGGACTTTTCATATGCTTCATTAGGCTCCATGCCCTTCTTGATGAAGTCTGTCATCTTGCCGAGAGAAACAAACTCATAGCCGATAACCTGATTGTCCTCATCGAGAGCCATTCTTGTGCAGTAGCCTTCCGTCATCTCAAGATAACGAACGCCCTTTGCCTTTGTGCCGTACATGGTACCTACCATGGAGCGCGCGCCCTTGCCGAGATCTTCCATACCTGCGCCGACTACGAGACCGCCCTCGGAGAAAGCGGACTGTGTGCGTCCGTATACTATCTGGAGGAAAAGCTCTCTCATAGCGGTATTGATGGCGTCACATACAAGGTCTGTATTGAGAGCCTCGAGGATTGTTTTGCCGGGAAGGATTTCAGCTGCCATGGCGGCGGAGTGAGTCATACCGGAGCAACCTACAGTCTCTACGAGAGCCTCTTCGATAACGCCGTTTTTGACATTGAGCGAGAGCTTGCAGGCGCCCTGCTGAGGTGCGCACCAGCCCACACCGTGAGTATAGCCGGAAATATCGGTGATCTGCTTAGCCTGAACCCATTTGCCCTCTTCGGGAAGGGGTGCGGGACCATGGTCGGGACCTTTGGCTACACAGCACATGGAATCTACTTCCGTTGAATATACAATATTCTTGTCTTCCATTTGTTTATTCTCCTTGTTTTGATTTTCTTATTTTACTATCTTGCCGTAGCAGGTGCCGAATGCGCAGGCGGCATTCGATTCATCGGTATCGATGTGCATGGCGGGAGCGAACTTGTCGCTTACGCGGATTACAACATCGCCGAAAACGAGACTGCGCTCGGTATCGAGAGCAACTCTTACGATTTCCTTGTCGGCAACGCCGAGGTCGGCGGCAGCTTCGGGCGTGAGATGAATATGACGCTTTGCGGCGATAACACCTTCGCTTATTTCATATTCTCCTGCGGGACCTACGAGCTTGCAGCCGGCAGAGCCTGCAACATCGCCCGATTCGCGAACAGGCGCACAAACACCGAGAGTTCTGGCATCCGTGAGTGATACCTCAACCTGACAAGCCTTTCTTTCCGGACCGAGGATTATAACATTTGCAATCTCCTTTTTGGGACCCACAACGGTTACTCTCTCCTCGCAGGCATACTGACCGGGCTGACTGAGGGGTTTCTTCACAGTGAGCTTATAGCCCTTGCCGAAAAGTGCCTCCACAGCCTCTGTTGTAAGATGAACATGTCTTGCCGAGGTTTCAACCAAAATTTTATTTTCCATAGAATTTATCCTTTCCGCGTCCGTGCGACGCTGATTTGGGTTCTCGCCCGTTTTGCGGGCAATTTACCTATATATTATAAAACAATTCACGGCAAAAGTAAATGACTAAAATCAAATTTTTTTGCAAAAATCGCAAGAATTGTTCTTTTTCCTGAAAAGCGGAGCCATACTTGGGAATAATCAAAGCAAAATCAATGAAAAAGCGAGGGATATTTCATGTCGGAGGACAAAAAAGAGACAAAAGAAGCCACTGCCGATGAAAAGCCGGAAGAAAACGGCTCGGTGGTGACGAAAAACGGCGATTTTACGCTGCATTGCATAACGATAATCGGACAGATAGAGGGGCATTATGAGCTGACGGGCGGCGGCAAAGCGACAAAATACGAGCATATATTGCCACTGCTCGTTGCCGTCGAGGAGAATGAGGCGGTGGACGGACTGCTTGTACTGATAAATACCGTCGGCGGTGATGTGGAGGCGGGGCTTGCCATAGCCGAGCTTCTATCGGGAATGAGCAAGCCGACGGCTTCGCTTGTGCTCGGCGGCGGGCATTCCATAGGCGTACCGATCGCGGTTTCATGCAGGAGGTCGTTTATTGTTCCGAGCGCGACGATGACGCTTCATCCCGTCCGCATAAACGGCACGGTGCTCGGCGTACCGCAGGCTTTTGAAAATCTTTCCCGTATGCAGGAGCGGGTGACGAATTTCATAGTTTCACATTCCCGCATCGAGCGGGAGGTGCTCACGCGCCTGCTCATGAATACAAACGAGCTTTCCACTGATATGGGCACGGTGATAGACGGGGCGCGCGCGGCAGAGCTGGGACTTATCGACGAGGTAGGCGGACTGCGTGAAGCGATTGCATTCCTGCGTTCGCAGGCAAAAGGGAAGCGCGGCAAAAATGAGGAAAGGGCAGGTGAGGCGTGATGAAAAGAACGGGCGGAAAATTCCGCTTTCCGTCGCCGTATGCGCGGTTTGACGGGGAAATCGGTCATTTCGGCAAGAGCATGGTGATGTTTCTTTTCGGCGGCTTCGGCTATGGACTTATAGAGGTGCTCTGGCGCGGCAGAACACACTGGAGTATGGTGCTTTGCGGCGGAATTTGCTTTCTTGCAATGCATCTTGTGAATACGGGAATGAGGCGGCGCAGCATTTTCCTGCGTGCTTTTGTCTGCATGCTGTGCATCACTGCCGTGGAGTTTGCCGTCGGCTGCATAGTCAATATCGGTCTGCATCTCGATATATGGGATTATTCGGAAATGAAATTTCAGCTTCTCGGGCAGGTATGCCTGCTCTATTCGTTCTTCTGGTATCTGCTTTCCCTCGCGGTTTCTGCCGGCAGTAATTTCGCCGCGCGGATTTCGGGAAATGCCGCGACGCAAACACGGTGATACTGACTTCATATGCGAGGAAAAGGATGCATACCGTATCGCATACGTAAGGGGGAGGCGGAGAAAAAGGAAAAATGCGTAATTTTGCCGCCGGCTTTTTGGGAAAATATCACAAATTTTTTTAAGAGGATTGACAAATCTCCGGCGGCTATGATAAAATATAATATACGGGATAACCGGATCAGATTGATAAGGAGGACTACGGTCAATATGAAAAACTTTTTTGCATTTATAGGTGCGATTGTATTTATCGCGGCACTGGTGTTCGTGGGCATTTATCTCTATAACAAATACGTAAAGACAGATGCCGGCGAGTTTGAAATCGTATATGCTTATGAAAAAATGGTGGAGTCGTCGTCAATCGACAATAAGCAGATGTATGTCAAGAAATACAAGGGCAAGTCGCCGGAGAACATTGTGATACCCGAAAAAGCGAAAGACCAGAACGGAACGGAGCGCATGGTCACAGGCATCAGGGCAAGGGCATTTGCAAATAACAAAAATCTGAAAACGATTGAAATTCCGAGCGGCATCGTTTATTTTGAGGGCTACATTTTCAAAGGCTGCGACAATCTGGAAACGATTATACTGAAAACGGACGACGTTATCAAACATTCCTCCTTCGACACCGCATTTGAAGGGGTCGACCTTGCAAAGGTGACGTTTATCGTTGAGAGCGAGGACGTCAAAGAAACGCTGCTGAGAAATTATCCGCAAGCAAATATTCAGATTAGATAAATAAAGAAACGGCAATCGCGGTTTGCTATTGCCGTTTTTTTACCCTTTTTTCAGGAAAATTCCGACGCCTTAAAATCGGGAATGAGCCGAAAATTGCCGGACGACTGTATCGGCGCCTGCCGCGGAGCAGCCTGCCGACGTTCGGTTTTTACAAGACGGAGAAAGAGAGGGCTTTGCCGGTGAAACGAAACACAAAGCAACTGTTTTCGATGATATTTGTTTTTGCGGTCATTGCGGCGACATATTCGTGCCGTATGCTCGCAAAATTCGATATCGGCGGCGTTTATCCGAGCTATATACGCGCGGCTCTTTATCTTTTGCTGTTTTCGCTCTGGGGCTTTTCAATCGACCGTCGCATTATTCACAAGCAGACACAGCACTGTCTGCGCCTGACGGCACTTCTGATGCTGATATGGCTCATCCTGCGCACGCTCAAATATGAGTTTGTAACCGATACGACCGCCGCGCGGTACATATGGTATCTCTATTACCTTCCGATGCTGTTTATACCGCTTCTGAGCGTGTATATCGCCCTTTCTCTCGGCAGGTACGATAACCGCCTGACAGGAAAATCGGTTGCCATGGCAATTATCCCTACCTTACTGTTTGCCGCTGTAATGACAAACGATTTACATCAGCAGATGTTTGCTTTTGGGGGCGGCTCGCCGGAATTTTCGGGGGAATATTCTTATCGTCCGCTGTATTTTGTGTGCCTTGGCTGGATGATTGCCTGCATGGCGTTTTCGCTTGTCCGCCTTTTCAAAAAAAGCCGTGTTGCGGGCGGCAAAAAGCGGATGGTGCCGCTTATTATGGGATGTGTGGCTGTTCTTTACAGCGTTCTTTACCTTTCCGGAATTCCGGCTGTGCGCTGGTGGCTCGGGGATATGAACGTGACGTTCTGCCTGCTGTATGCGTCGATTTACGAAAGCTGTATACGCTGTCGGATGATACAGTCGAATACGGGCTATATCGAGCTTTTTGAGGCGACGACGCTGGCGGCGTGTATTGCGGACAATGAAGGAAACATCGTTTTGCGGTCACGCGCCGCGGGTGACGATATGGTTTGTCCGCCGGAGGGGCAGAAAATTATCCGTCCGGACGGAATGCGCATATCTTCGGCACGGATAAGCGGAGGCTACGCCGTCTGGATGGACAACGTCCGACCGCTTACGGAACTTCGTGAAAAGCTGAGTGAAAACAAGGCGGAGATGGAAAAAAACAAAAAGAAATTGCAGGAAGCCTATCTCGTGCGGAAAAAGCTGCACGAGCTGACCGAAAAAAATCGCATCTATGACGAGCTGGAGGCGAGAAACGGAAGGCAGACAGCTCGCATGCGGCAGCTGCTCGGGCAATGTGAGAACGCATCGCCCGCAGAAACAAAAAGTCTGCTGAAAAGGATATTTTTGCTCGGAACATACGTCAAGCGCAGTGCAAACCTTTATTTTTTAAGTCGTGAATACGAGTTTTTGCCGCAACAGGAGCTAAGGCTGACGGTTGACGAGGCGGTGCGTGCGCTTACCGCCTGCGGAACGGAGTGCGGCGTGATTTACCGCACGACAAAGCCCATGCGTTCGGACGAGGTTGTGCGGATTTTCGGGCTTTTGAAAATCGTCGCGGAGGCAACCGTGGACGATCTGCGATCGCTCTTTATTTCCGTTTCGGACAGCGAAATGGCTCTGTCGGCGGAGTGCGAATCGGATCTTTCGCGGATTGCGACAGATGAGGTGACGGTCTGCTTTGAGGACGGGCTGTGGCTCATTCGTACAAGGATAGGAGGCGGAGAAAATGCGCAGGCTTAAGCATTTTGCGTTCAACGCCATAAAGGAAAGCTTCGATATGCTTCCCACCGCCGTCTGCTTTTTCGACTGCTCCGGCGGCATTGTGCTTTGCAACCGGCAGATGTATCGGCTGAGCCGATACCTGCTGGACAGCGATATGCAGTATCTCGGCGAGGTCGAGCAGGCACTCCTTGACCCGCCGGACGATATTCTGCAGGTTTCGCCGGAGGGAAACATCTATAGCTTTCCGGACAAAACCGTATGGCGATTTGAAAAAACGGTTGTCACCGACCGTTACGGGAAAGCGTATATACAGCTTACCGCCGCAGACGTCACCGATCTGCATTGGGCATTGGTACAGCTTTCAGCCGACAACAGGAAGCTCGCGGAGGACGCGGAAAAAATGAAGCGACTCTCGGAAAATGCGGAGGCTGTCGCGAGGGAAAAGGAGGCGCTTGCCGCAAAGTCCGCCATGCATGACAGCCTTGCCGCATGCCTCACCATCACAAAGCGGTATCTTGCGGGCGACGCGGAGGGCGTCGATGCCGGCACTGTATTGCACGAATGGGGAAAAAGCATTGCCTTTCGTGATGCTGTTCCGCTGTCGGCAAGGGACAGCCTGTATGACGCCGCAAAAAGCAGCGGTGTCGCCATAAGAATGAGGGGCGATGAGCCGAAGGGCGACGCGGCAGAGCTGATGTATACCGCCGTGCAGGTCTGCCTGAACAACGCCATTCAGTATGCGCAGGCAACCGAGCTTTCCGTAACGATATGGGAAGGCGGCAGCAGCTATACCGTTATGATCCGCAATAACGGCAAGCCTCCGGAAAAAACGATAACGGAGGGCGGAGGGCTCACAAATCTGCGCCGCCGTATTGAAAAATCGGGCGGAAAAATGACTGTGCAGAGCTTGCCGGAGTTTTCTTTGGTGATCGATATACCGAGGTCTGAAAATTCGGGAGGAGGCTTATGGCTTTGAAAAAAATACTGATTGTAGAGGATCAGGCTCTGGCGAGAATGTACCTCTGCTCGTGCGTGGAAAAAAGCGCGGGTTGCGAGGTGGCGGGAACGCTGACCGGAGCCGATGCGGCTCTCTGCCGGTGCGGCGACGGAGATATCGACTTGGTTTTAATGGATATATGCACCGAAAACGATTCCGACGGGCTTGCCGCCGCGGAAACGATCAAAAAACGTTATCCGCGGATAAAAATAGTGATGGTGACCTCTATGCTTGAGGGGCGCTTTCTGGAAAGGGCAAGGAAAATAGGTGCGGACAGCTTTTGGTATAAGGATTCGCCCTCAGAGGATCTTGTCGGAGTGATAGACGGGACGCTTTCGGGAAAGCACTTCTGGCCGGACAGCGTGCCGGCGGTACCGTTCGGGAAAGTGCTTTCAAAAGATCTTTCCATTCAGGAGCTTGAGACCCTGCGCCTGCTCTGCGAGGGAAAAACGAACGCTGAGATTGCCGAAAGGCTCAATGTTGCGGAGTCGTCGGTGCGGACGTATATCAATCGTATGCTGGAAAAGACAGGTTATCCGAACCGCAACCGTCTGATGGTTGCTGCCGTCGGCAAGAGGCTTGTTGTGCCGGAAAGCCGTCGCGATGAAAACGAAGAAAAATAATAATTATGCAATGATTATGTATTTTTATACATACGGTTACAGCCGCTCTGTTTTTTGAAAAACAGGGCGGCTTTTCTTTTTGCCGATGCAAGAAGCATTGTTGTTAACAATTTGTTTACATTTGGCGGATTATTTGTCCACACTTTTGAGGACAGACAGAGGCGTTATTATTTGATATAATTATATCGTAAAACAAATTCGGAAAATTTATAACGAAAGGAAAAGAGGAGGGTTAATGAAAAAAATAGTAGTGAATATACAGAACTTTCTGTTTGCAGATTCCATAGCTGCCGCCTTCAAAAATTCGGACTACGATATTGACGTGGTCCGCGCGGAAACTCCGAATGATATTCCCGAGCTTTGTCAGATGTATAAACCGTCTGTCCTCGTCATGGAAGTGACGGGGTACACTCCGTGGCTTCTTTGCGACAGACTCCTGTTGCGTGACGAGGTGAAATCGATTTGCCCCGATTGCAAAATTGCCCTTCTTGTAGACTCCAATACCGAAAAACAGGCGGCAAAAGACATACGCGACGCCAAGAAAAACGGAATTATCGACCAGTTTTTCTACGGCTCCATGACCGCCGAATATCTGATGGATCAGATATATGCCATGTAGCCGCTGAGAAAGACGAAACGGAATACCGAGCGAAGCGGCGGCGTTGCGGCAGATTATTTCGCTGCGCGCCATATAAACAACGTAACTGTGCGGCTTTCGCCTGATGCGGTTTTTCCGCTTTTTGCGCGGCGGTAAAGTATAATTTAAGGAGGAAAATCAAAATGAAGAAAAGAAATCTGATCATGGTGGGAATACTGTCTTTCCTGCTTGCGATCACCGCATTGTTTTTTGTAGTCGGTGCGGCGGACATCAATGATTATCCGGACGAGGTCCTCGGACTCAAGGACGGAAATGTCAGAGTGATATACTCCGCAACCAGTTCGGAAAAACTGCATACAAAAGAGCTGAACGGAGTATTTTCCTATACAAAACAGTATCCGAAGGCAACCGAAATATACGGATACAAGGACGGCACTCTTTATTATTGGACAAATAACGAAAAGAACGTTCTTTATATTCCCGGGATTGCGGGCAAGGATCTCAAGCTCAGGGTTGAAGTCGATATGACGATTGCGGCGATATACGCTCCCGGCGTCAATCTGACGATCGATACCGGTGATCGCACGCTTACGCTGACGCGCAACTCGAGATATAAACACAAAGAGGCTGTCGGCGCTTCGATTGACCTTTCGCGCCCGAATACCGTATCTGCCGAAAGCGGAAATCTGGTAATCCGCGGAGAAGGAAAGATTGCAATCGACACGACGGGCACAGGCGCGGACGGCGCGGAATACGGCCTGTACGCAGGGAATGTGCAAATTCTTGAGTGGGCAAGCCTGGATGCGCGCATGGGCAACAGGAAAAAAGAGGTTTCCTTTGTCATTCTGACAAGCGAGCTGACAATCGACACGCTGGGAGCCATTTCGATCAACGTCCGGAACACGAAAAACATTGCATATGTGTGGAACGTGAAGATGCGCGATGAACAGAGGTTCCATCTCATCAATGCGAGATACCTGGAATTTGAATTCCAGAATCACAATCTCTGGGGCGACTTCGGCACGGATGAAAACAAGAGTGCAAAAACCATATGGCTCGACCTGACGGTATACGACAAATTGCCGAACAGTCTGCCGAAAGAATGGAACGTCGACTATTACTCATCCTCCAAATCAAGGGATGAAACCCCGTATAAACTGAAGTTTTCACGACTTGGTTCATTAAAGTCAAGTGATTATATGACAGTGAAGGTTAACGGAGCCACCATTGACAGCAACGGAATGACCGCGCTTTATGCCGGCAAATCTTATGATATAGATATCGAACAGGAGCTGCCGGAATGGTTCCTTAAGCTTGAAAAAGAAGGACGCCTTGTACAGTCAAAAACCGTTGAGGTTTACGAGGGAGAAAAGATGATCTGGAATTCCGACTTCAACAGCGGTAAGTTGGAGATAGCCGAAACGGGAACGTATACGCTTCTTTTTGAATGGAGATACCGGAATCCCGGAAGTCTGGTTGTATGGCGGTCGGGTGCGAATTTCAAAGAGGTGACGGCTCTTGTCCTTGAAGAAGGAAAGCAGATTGCGGGTCCTGTCCGGTATGACAAAGGCGCGGTGAGTTTAGGCAGCTATCTCAAGGCAAGCCTGCCGAACATGAGCGACCTTGACGGAGTTGAAATCATCTGGCGATGCGTTGATAAAGACAGTAAAAACGATGTTCTCATCAAGGGAGAGACCGGACTCAGCATTAAGCTCGACAAACCGGAATACGTCGGCAAATATGTCTATATGATTGCCAGAGGCAAGCCGGAAGGCAAATATTACGGAGTGGTCTTCGGCAAGGAAATCCTTGTGGAAAAGGCGTATAACCCCTCCGAACCGCCGAGAATAGACGTTGTTGCGACCAAGTCCAAAAACTTCTACGACGGCTTCAAAATATTGAACTTTGACAGATCAAAGTTTGATTATTTTGTCAGCAAGACGGAGTATAAAAATTTGTCGCAGATTGACTGGAGCCAGAAGCTGACGTCGTCAACCGGAAGCGGATATTACACGGGCGACAGGATCTATTTCTATTATCGCTATGCCGAAACGGATACGAAACGCGCGGGCTTTATAATAAAATCGCAGATGCTGCTGATTGACGATATCGTAAAGCTGGGCAGCATAACCATTCAAGGAACCGATAACGGCACCATATTCATAAAGCCCGGTGAAACAAGGACTTTTTTGGTGAAGCTGAATCCCTCAACGGCAAACGACTGCAACACTTTCACCGTAAAATCACCGTCATCATACGACGAACAGTTCTTTGAAATTGTCTCCCCGTCAAAGCCGGTTTCCGATCTGAAGGGCTTTGCGATGATAACCATCAAGGGTAAAAAGGTGGGCTACGGAAGCTTCGCAATGTACTATGCCGGACCGTCCGGTCCCATGCAGAACACTTACGGCGGCGCACAGGTTGTTGTTTATACTCCCGATGATATGGGATCGTCAAGACCGCAGCTGAGCTATACTCCGTCCTATGAGGATGTTACGCTCGACGTGGGCGATACCTTTGATCTTCCGAAAGATCTTCCGGATCTTGTTCCGTTTGACGCAAAGGGATACTCTCTTAAATGGGGCGTCGGAAAGAAGGCCAAGGACAAACTCGGCTATACCACATATATTTATGACTACGAGAACGAGTATGTAAAAATCGAAAACGGCAAGCTGATAGCAAAGCAAAAGACAAAAGACGGCGAGCCCGTACAGATTGTACTCTGCGTTCTCAAGAGCGGAGAAAAGCCTTACGCCGGATACAACACGTCATTCTTCCTGACGGTCAATGAAAAGCCCGTCATAAAGGCGACGGGCGTATCGCTGAGCGAAAATGTGCTTGCTTTGCACGTCGGAAACGTCGCAAAGCTCAATGCGGCAATCATGCCTGCCGACGCCGCCGGAACATATGCGATAAAATTCACCAGCAACAACCCCGATGTTGTAAAGGTTGATGAAAACACCGGTTTGATAACGGCTGTCGGCATCGGAAACGCAATAATATACGCAAAGGCAAACGACGATCCCTCGCTTATCGAGTCCTGCTCGGTATCGGTCGGCGAACACAGCTTCGGCGAATGGACGCCGTCCAAGGCATCGGAAAGCAACCATCAGAGATACTGCCTCTGCGGAGAAACGGAAACGGAGGAGCATACCTTCGGCATCTGGATAAACGATGATGCTGCCGGAAAGCATTGTCATGAATGCACCGTCTGCGGACACAATGCATACGGCGAGCACAACGAGGGACCGTGGATAACCGATACGGAAGCGGAAGTCGGCGTTGAGGGCAAAAAGCACACCGAATGCTCCGAATGCGGCAAGATAATGAGAACGGAAACCGAGCCTGCGCTTGTCGACTATGCGATAAACATCGTCGGCGGAAAGGCGGTTGACTCCGCCGGAAACACGGTTACAAGAATCGTTGCCGGCGAGAGCGTTACGGTAAAAGCCGATCCCGCTCCGATGGGAAAAGCATTTGCCAGATGGAAAGCAGAGGGTATCACGCTTGACGACGAGTCTGCGGCAACCGTGGTATTTGAGATGCCTGCGGGAGACGTAAAGCTCGAGGCCGAATACAAGGAATCTGTCGTGCCGCACAAGCACGAGGCGAACACAGAGAAATGGCTCTTTGACGAAACGTATCACTGGAACGCCTGCAAAGACAAGACCTGCTCCGAAAATCTGAACAAAGCGGAGCACACCTTCGTATGGAAGACAGACAAACCGGCAACCGAAACCGAGGACGGAATCAAGCATGAGGAATGCTCCGTCTGCGGAAGAAGACGAAGCGAAAGCACCGTAATTCCGAGCACGGGAAAGACATCCGCCGGAAAAGACGACCCGAAGGGCACAACGGCACCAGTCACGCCCGAAAAGCCCACAGATAAGAATAAAAGGATACTTCCTGCGGTAATTACCGTTGTTGCTATTGCAGGCGTGGGAGCGGGAACGTATTTCATCATTAAAAGCAAAAAGAAAATCACGGGCGACGGCGGCTCGGGAAACGCCGGAGACGCTGAATAAGTCAACAGGCAGCTCCGTGCCGCAGGGGAAATACCGACGGCACAGAGCTGACCAAAATATATTTTGGAGGTTAACGAAATGAGCATTTTTGACAAACTGAAAAGCAAAACACAGCAGGCGGTAACAACCGCGGTAAGAACGGCGGGAAACAAGAGAGAGACATTCACATTTGCGGCTCTCCCCGAGAGCCTTGCCGAAATGCAGGCTCTGCCCGAGGCAAGCCTCGACACTCCCTTCAAGACGGCGGCTCTCACTGTTCTCGCGCTCTGCGCTTATGCGGCAGACAAGAACATCGGCACGGAAATGCTGAACTGGCTGCGCGGTCCCCGTCCTCTCAACGGTCAGGAAATTTCCTTCCTCAATGACCGCTTCCGCGACGGAAAGACATATCTGCCGTTCACTTACTTCGTCGGCTCTACGCCGGACAACAATTATACTCCCACAGAGCCATATACAATTGTTATTGAAAGCAATCACGTATCGGGCGAAGAGCAGGGCTATATGAAGCTGTTCATTCCCTGCGGCGGTGCGGATGACCCCCGCCCCATCAAGATGCGTCAGCGCGGCTCCGACGGCAAGTGGTTCCTCTGGGAACAGTACCTGCTGCCAGGCGTCCGTACACCCAAGTCCGCAGACCCGTGGGCGTAATTAAGGAGGCACAGAAGAATGGATATTCGCGGAATCTGGAAAGTAAAAGAAGTTCACGTGCCGACTCCGGACGGAGAAAAGGTGTTCACTCCCGATAATCCGCCGGAAGACGAAATGTTTGAAGAAATGGCTGCAATGATGCAGTGGTGCACGGAGTTTGCCGACGACGGTATGCTCAACACGCTTATGTTCGTGCCGGATGAAATGAAGGCGGAGGCGGCAAAGCACGGAGTTGATGTCCGTGACGACGGATATGCCGTTATCGATTCGACAGAGTGGGAGGAGAGGGACGGAAAGTTCTTCTACAATACAAAAATCGAGGGCGAGGTTTTCGGAGAGAAGGTTGACCCGTTCATCGAAATTCCCGTAATTGACGGAGACTGCCTTGAATACAGTCACGGAATGATAATTCTGGAAAGAGCATAATCCGAAAAAATACGTCGGCGGAGCCGACCGCAAAAACGGACGCCGGGGGCGTCGCTCCGGGCGATTCCGCCGACAAGGAAAATCGGACTGAAAAAGGAGTGGAGATACCTGTGAGCAAGGAAAATCCGTATAATATTGATATAAAATCAACAGAGCCGCAGGCTATGAGCAAAAAGCGGGCAGGAACGGCAATTCTTGCGGAGACGCTGAAGGATTATTTCGGCGGTCTGAACTTTTTTGCGGGCTCCGACAAAGAAAATCTCACCTATGAGAACGTAGTTGCGCATATAGGCGTCGACCCTTCGGAATACCGTTATGATGCCGAACGGGATATACGGATTTATTCGTGGTATGCCGCCGAAAGCGAGGCGAGCGTTTTGAACGTATGGTTTAAGGACGGCAGGCTTTATGCCTGCGGTGCATACAATCTCGGCTTTCCGATAATGTAACCGTATACACGCAAAAGGCTTGCTACGGCAAGCCTTTTTACGAAGAGAAAAGGAGCGCTTCCGGCGCTTTTCAAAAAAAAGAAAAAGTGTTTTGCGATATTTTCCATCACTTACAAAAAGGTGGCAATCCTATGGAAATCATAAGCTTTAATTTGTGTGAAAGCGGTATGTCTGCACAGACGCACACATACAAGGGTCACAGAACGGCAGACGGAATTCATCTGGAATATTATATCGGCACAAATTCGTGGGACAGAGACGGCTGTACTGAAAGCCGCAACGTCATACGCAAAATCGACAGGGGAGAGGACATGCTTTGCAGGCTGAACGACCTTTTTGAAGCCTGCCAAATCCAAAAGTGGGCAGGGTTTCGTGGCTCAAATCCTTCCGGCGTTCTTGACGGAAGCTCTATGAGCTTTGAAGCGGTTTTAGCCGACGGAACGAAAATCAGTGCCTTCGGAACAAATAATTTCCCGAAAAACTACCACGAATTTGCAAAAGCTCTCCGCCGACTGATAACATCGGAAAAAATAAGCGATACCGAATTTACGGAAGGAACGTATGCCGTCACCCTGCCGGAAAGTTGGGTAGGCAGGGTTACGGCGGGCTTTTCGGAAGGCTGCGTGACGTTTTCCGTCGACCGCGACGGCGGCGAGCTTATATTTTTTATAATCGATAATGACAGCTGCGGCTATTCTTCGCCGTCGTACAGAGGAAGGGAAGAGGTCGGACGACTTGTTTCGGAGGATGACGTCAGATTTATCACCGCACGAGATCACGATTCAATCGCGTCGTATGCAAGAGGGGCTTCCGGAGACGCGCTTGCACTCATGGAAAGCTATAATGACGACAAGTCCGCCATAATCAAAAGCATAAGAGGCGTAAACGGATATAAGTTTTGTGCGGAGGACGGAACGGTTCTGTATATGTCCGAAGCAATGACGCTTGCGGACACGGCTCGGAGTCTCTGGCTCTCTCTGAACTTTGCGGGCGACTACCCCGGCGGCTCAAAGCCCATAACGCTGAAGCGCCGGCAATACATACAGATGTTTCCGTCATACACCTATACGGGCACAATCGACGAGGTGCGCCGCAAATTTCTGAAGGTTTTTTCGGAGGAATTTACCGACAGGACGCTGAAATGCGCCGTTGCGGAAAAAAATCTTGTCGAATACAAAGGCAATGTATACGTTCTGTGCAAGAAAAGCAAGGGCGAGGTTTCCCGCAACAGCTATGTTGACAGCATATCGGACGAAGGCAACGGAAAATTTACCGTTGTGATGGCTGTAAAAATGCCGTCTGCGGAGGATGCTGTTTATGTCGGCTTGCCGGTTGGCAAAAATGCAGAGGGAAGATTTGTATTTACTGATTATCCCTACTGGGACAAATCCGAATGATGCTTTTCACTGTTCATCTGTGCGATATCAACGAAAAAAGGAGCGGATTTTTCCGCTCCTTTCGATTGCCGAGAAAGGATTCCGAGCTTTTGTCCCGAACCGTTTGCCGGTAATCAGACCGAAGTCATTCGGCTTTTTTTGCATAAACTTTTTTGAGAATAAGCCGCACGGCTTCCGTCGCGGCAAAGGAAATATAAAATCCCACCGTTATATCCGAGAGAAAATGCGCACCGATAAAAATACGGCTTATTGCCATCGCGGCAGTGCATATTCCTATAACAACATATGAAATAACAACAGTTTTTCTGCTTTTGCCTGTCGCCGCGAGCCATAGCGGAAAAGCGAAAATTATAGCCATATTTGCCGTATGTCCCGATGGAAACGAATTATAGCCCGAGAAAAAATCAATCTTATACCACGGCACAAAGCGCGATATATCTTCTCCGAAATCGCGGAAGCGGATTCTGCCCCAGAGCATTTTCATAAACTGAACCGTAATAAGCACGGCAAGCGCGGCAAAAAATGTCACGAGTGCGGGAACAAAAAGCTCCGCGAGAGTTTTTTCGGGGATTATCTCTGTCAGACGCGTTATGATAAGCGCAAGCGAAGCGGGTATCATGATGCATGATATCAGAAATGCCGCGCGGTATTCTTCAAAAGGCTTCAGCGTCGCACGGACGCAATAAAGCATGAGTATGTATTCGAGAGCAAAACCCGAAAGCCGCCATGCGAGCGCACGGTGCTTCTCTGTCCTTGCCGAGAGAGACCGCACGATTATCGCCGCGGCAAACGAACCGAAAACCGGCCCGGGCCATTCTCCGATAACCTGCAACGCATAGCTTACTATGCGGAGTACCGTCGAATTTTCTCTTGCACCTACTGCCGCCACGGAAATATCAAGGTCATATACCGTTGCGATGCACATAAGTATTACGGAAAAGATACCCGTCGCGCAAAGCGGGAAAAATCTGCTTTTCAGAAGCTTTTTCATTTTGTTTTTATTTCTGCTTCCGCGAGAGCCGCGGCACCGACTATAGCCGCATCATTCCCGAGTGCCGCTATGCGGAGATCGGTGACGAGAGTATGCGTCGCGGAATAAACCTCTTTTTTCGTTTTTTCTATGACGGGCTTCATGAGATAATCTCTCTCGTTTGAGATGCCGCCGCCTATAAGAAATACCTCCGGCTGGAAAATATTGATGAAGTTTGCGATGGCGCAGGCGAGATATGAGGTGTATTCATCCACTACCTCGGTTCCCGCTTTGTCGCCGGCACGCATTGCGTCAAAAGAGGTTCTGCCGCCTGCATTTTCTATATTTCCGTTGCAGAGATTCCACATGAGGCTGTCATGACAAGCCTCCATTTTTTCTTTTGTAATATTGACAAGCGCCGTCGCCGAGCAGTATGCCTCGACGCAGCCTTTTCTGCCGCAGGAGCACTGTCTGCCGCCCATCACCATGACCGTGTGACCCAGCTCTGCTCCGCCGAAGGCACAGCCCGTGAGCACCTTGCCGTCGATTATAACGCCTCCGCCGACACCTGTTCCGAGCGTTATCATAACGGAGGAAGAAGTACCCTTTGCGGCACCGCCGACGGCTTCGCCGAGCGCGGCTACATTTGCATCATTGCCGATGGCAATCTTTTTCTCCGGAATACCCGAAAAGCGCGAAAAGATTTCTCTCATCGGGAAATTGCGGAAGCGGATGTTGTTTGCATATTCCACTATGCCTGTCGAGCAATTGACCGTACCGGGAATGGCAATGCCGACACACGATATGTCGGAAAGCGAAATACCGAGCTTGACGCAGAGGTCCTTGCAATGCTCCGCCATATCGGCGGCTATTTCCTCGGGCGGGCGCTTTGCCAGCGTCGGGCGCGAGCCTTTTATCAGAATATTATAATTTTCGTCAACTATACCCGCTGCGATATTTGTACCGCCGAGGTCTATGCCGAGCGTATATTTCATAAGAAATCCCCCTTGAAACGACGCTTTTTTGTACTTGCCGTTTTCATTTTTGATTATACAATCAAATTCGTCTCATGTCAAGCGGTTTTGCGCATTTTTTGCAAAGGGCAGAGGGAATGCTCTGCCAACTGCACTTTGCAAAAACTCTGACGCCCACGCTTTGCGATGGCGGATTTTTCTCCCCGTTTTTCTTTATACAAAAGCGTGGAGAAGAAAAAGAAGTACATTGCGGGCGAAAAATCTGCTTATGGGTGCAAAATCGCAATTCCGGCGCACAAAAGAGAAAACGACCGGAATGCGGTCGTTTTCTCATGGTTTTTATTCTTCTTTTTTGAGTTTGCGCTTTTCGCCGTCGGGCGTTTCGATATAAGTATTATCGAGTTGCTTCTGAAAATTTGCGCGGAAAGCGGCACGAAATTCCTCGCGGAGTTTTTTCTGCTCGGCTTCCTCCTCGGGGGTAAGCCCTACGGTTTTCTGCTTTCTCGCAAGCTCATTTATCCTGTCTGTTCTCTCGCTCATGTTTATTCCTCCACCACAGTGATATGCTTTATCTTCTGCTCTTCTCTCGGGCGGTCGCTTCTGTCTGTTGCGACGGTTGCTATCGCGTCAAGCACATCAAAACCGTCTGTCATCTTGCCGAAAGCGGCATACTGCCCGTCGAGATGCGGTGCATCCTTGTGCATGATGAAAAACTGCGAGCCTGCGGAATCGGGCATCATTGAGCGTGCCATGGAGATAACGCCGCGCGTATGGCGCAGGTCGTTTTTCACGCCGTTTGAAGCAAATTCACCCTTTATCTGATATCCGGGACCGCCCATGCCTGTGCCTGTCGGGTCGCCGCCCTGAATCATAAAGCCCTTGATGACGCGATGAAAGATAAGCCCGTCATAAAAGCCTTCCTTTGCCAGCTTTATGAAATTTTCCGTCGTGACAGGTGCTTTATCCTCATAGAGCTCGAGCGTCATCACGCCGCCGTTTTCCATTTCTATAGTAACCTTTTTCATTAAAATCAACTTCCTCTCGCGGATATTTTTTTCAGTATAACACAAAAACATTAAAAAATCTACACTCTTTTTTATCTTTTCCGTAAATTTATCGCGTGAGAGAGCCGTCACGCTTCATTATTATAACGGCGAAAAGATAAGCGAAAAGTATCAGAAGAGAGGCATTTTCCGAGCTGTAAAAAAATATGTAGACGGCGATAAGAAAGAAAAAGCCGAGGATAACGGCATCGAGCACGCGCGCCGTATTGTCCGCCGCCGCTATGCCGAAGCGCATGGCAAGCACGGCACCGAGCGCCGAGCCGCCGTCGAAAAACGAAAGCGGAATAAGGTTCATGGCGGCAAGCGAAAGCGAAAAAGCCACGGCATATGCGGCAAAATCCGACGAGAGCGGAAGCACGCATGCCATTGCCGCCGTAAGCAGGTTGAGAAAAGGTCCCGCGAGTGCCGCGAGGCAGATATCGCGATATGAGCCTGCCGCGCCGTAGTCGATGGAAATGCCTATCGGGAGCACGGTTATTTCCCGCGGGGCTCTGCCGAGCAGTGCCGCCGCCGTGAGATGTCCGCATTCATGAAGCACGGCGGAAACGGCAAGGGCGACAAAGCAGGATGTCGGCATGGCGGCAAGCGATACGGCAAAACCGAAGAACGCAAAAGGATGCAGACGGAATTTTATCGGGGCGCGTGTTTTTTTCATGCCGGCTCTCCGTTTTTTGCCCCACCATCGTGTGAAAATGCCTGCGATAGCTTCAGCGCCAGTGCCGCAGCTATCGGAAAGACAATCATGCCCGCAGCGCCGGCAAGCCTGAGCCCCGAATACATACACATCAGTGTGAGCACGGGATGAAGTCCCGTCACGGAGCCGACTATTCTCGGCTCGGCTATCTGACGGACTACCGTTATCACGAGATAGATTACGGCTATCTCCAGTGCCTTTGTGCCGTTTCCTGCGAGCAGAAGCCCCGCCGTCCACGGCAGGAGCACCGTTCCGACGCCGAGCACGGGCAGAATATCGACTGTCGCTATGACAAAAGCGAGCATCGGTGCATATTTCTGCCTGATAATAACAAATCCGAGGAGCAGCTCTGCAAAGGTGAGCAGAAATATGACAAAATACGATTTCGCATAGCCTGCCGCCGCGACAATTCCCTCTTTTCGTATGTGCAGGGAATATTTTTTCAGCCTACCGGAGAGCTTGCCGGCGACAAAAGCGCGTATTTTCGGATAATCGGCGCAAAAATATATACCGGAGAATACAAGAACAATAAAAAACACGAGCGCGCGCGGCATGGCTGAAACGGTATGAGCCACCCAACGCGAGACGGTTGTCGCGGCGGCTGAGAGTGCCGAGAGAAAGAGCGAGCGCATCATGCCGGCGGTATCAACGCCCTCCGCGGCGGGGAAAATATCTCTTATTATGCGGTCGACAGCACCGCCTATCTTATCTGCCAGCGCAGAGATTTCCGCAAGATAATCGGCATCTCCCGAGGTCAGCTCAGAGATAAAATCCGCGCTCTCGCGGATAAGCACGGCGAGTAGCGCCGCTATCCCGCGGCAGAGCAGTCCGAGCAGGAGAAGCATGAGCAGTGCGGAAGAAAGCGCACGCGGCACGCGGCATTTTTTCTCGAGAAAATTCACGGGTTTCTGCAAGATAAGCGCAAGGATAAACGAAAAAATAAACGGCGCGAATGCGGGAAGAAGATAGCGCAAAAGAAGGAAAAGTGCCGCCGCGCCGCCTGCCGCACAGAGAAGATACATCCCGAATTTCCCCGCTTTTTCACGAAAAGCCATGATTGTTTTCTCCTTTTCTGCCGATAAACGGAATTTGAACAAAATTCAAACTTTTTTGCAATTTTCGTAAGGTGATTGACAAATCGCAAAATTTATGGTATAGTTTATGATATGTAAAGTTAAACATTTTTATTCGAAAGGATAATTCACTATGAAAAAGATAATTTCGCTCTGCCTTATTATAGGTGCGCTTTGTGCATCGGCGGCTGTTCTTTCCTCCTGCGGAAAGGAACAGGTTCCCGGCACCGTTTCCACAACAACAAGCGCTTCCACCTCTTCTACAGCTGAGACAACGGAAACAACAGAAAGCACGACAAATACTCTCCCCATCACAATGACATTTGAAAATACGGATATTGTAGACAGCCTTGAATACAAGTTTTATGCCCGCCTGCTCAAGGATGAAAACGGCAGTATCACAGGCGTTGCGGTTCAGGAATGGAAGAATGCCGAGGCTACACTTGATATACCTGCAGAATATGTTTACAGCGGCAAGAAATATCCTGTCACGATGGTCGGCTTTTATGCAACTCTCGTAAAGAACGATGCCTCCGGCGTCAAGGAAGTTATCATTCCTTCCTCCGCGAGAATCGTTTCGCAGAAGGTATTTACAAACTTCCCGAATCTCGAAAAGGTTACCATAGCCGAAGGTCTTGAAACAATCGAAGCGCATGCCTTCTGGAAATGCTCCAAGCTTTCCGATATCACTCTGCCCTCCACGCTCAAATCTATCGGTGCATATTCCTTTGCAAACTGCTCATCGCTTGTTTCGATAACAATTCCTGCGGGCGTTACCGAAATCGAGCCCTGCGCTTTCTCGGGTTGCACAGGACTGAAGAGTGTTACTATTCCCGCGGCTTTCAAGGATCAGGTTGATTCTATCTTCAAGAACTGCGGCGATATCACATTCAATTTTTCATAAGTTAAGTAAATAAGCAGAAAAAGGGGCTGTCAAAGCCCCTTTTTTGACTGTCGGCATTATGGTGGTTTTTTGTGGACTCTCGGCGATATTGATACAAAAAAACATAAAGCAACTTTTCTTTTATCGTACTTTTGTGTGACCAAAAGTACCAAAAGTCAGCAAGGAGGACTCGCGCCGTCCTCCTTCCGAACCTCAGTGCGGCAAGGGATAAATCGAAAGTCGCGGTTTTGCCACTCTCCGCAGTCTTAACCATACCACGCGAGCGAACATATCACACGAAAAAGCCGAGCAGATTCGTGCACGCATTGTCTGCACGCCCGCTATAAATGCAGGGCGGGC